>Ga0210380_10000037_pt1 | contig 94958 bp, 110 predicted proteins | sample PLM4_5_coexredo_FD_155476 | JGI IMG/M metagenome (GOLD analysis project Ga0210380, IMG submission 155476) | Groundwater sediment microbial communities from an aquifer in East River, Colorado, USA - PLM4_5_coex redo | ecosystem: Environmental > Terrestrial > Soil > Riparian zone | place: USA...
GCAACGCGGCCTGTTGTCGGACCGCATTGTTCTGCGCCATCGCCTTGTCCATGCGCTCTCGCGAGTACATGGCCGCGGCTTGTGTCGTCATATGCCCCTGCTGCACTGACTGCTGCAGATCAGGGGGAAGCGAGATGCCGAGGTACTCCTCGCAAAGTTTCATGTAGGGGCGCGTCCCCTCATAGAACTTCACGAAGTCACCGCGGCGCATCGCCGCCATCAGCTCAAGGCCAAACAGGAAATCGTCCTGACCGATATCGTTCTTGCGAAGATAATCGGTGACCTTGCGCGCCATATCAGCGTCCGGCTCGAGCGCCTTCAGTCGCTGCACCTCGCCCGACAACTTCTGTCGTTGCGAATTGAGCTTCTTGATGCGCCGTTGCGCGGCTTTGGAAAGCTTGGCTAGTTCGTCAGGTGTCGGCTCTTCCGACAATTCGGGTTCGCGTTCGGACTTCCTTGCGACTTGGGATGGCGGATCCCCCTTTGAGCCGTCGGTGTCTGAGTAGTCGTCATCCTGTCGCAGCTCAGGCACTGCGCTCTGGATGGCGTCTAGAAGACTACCGCCGGTATCGCCGGCGTCCGTACCTGGCGAAGGTACCTGCTCGATCGACGGCACTACCTCGGCGGGTAGTTGCTTGTCGTCATCTGCCATACTTAATTCCCCCGGTGCCGATCGGCACCTTCAAGCGATCATTACGTCAATTCAGGTTGTTTGTCATCAACCCGGCATGGTCGGCATCGTCACCTGCTGCGGCATCGGATGCGGCCGAGGCGGCGGCGCGCCTGACAGTGTCTGCTGCGCATCAGGCGCCGACGGTGGCGGCGCCGCCTTGGCGCCGCCATCTGGCGCGTTGACGGCACCCTGCGGCCCCATAGCCGCGCCCGGTGCAGCGCCTGCACCGGCCGCGGTTGGGCCGGCGCTGCCAGACATAGCACCGTTCATCGCAACGATACTCGGCAGCGAGGACTTGAATGCCTCGGTCAGATCGAGCCGATCGTCGAGCCGGCGCAGCGTGTCCTTGGCCAGGAACTCCGGGTCGATGCCGGGAAGTTGAATGAGCAGCGGCATCAGCCGCTGGGCGTTGGCGATCTCCTGCGCCTGGTTGGGGCGGCCCATGGAGCCCGCCTCGATCTCGAGCAGGATCTCGTTGGCGATGTCCTGGGCGACTGGCTCGGCCGGCCACACCGCGCCCTGGCCGACGATCTTCTTCACCCGGTCCTGGCTCATCTCGCGCATCAGTATCTGGCCACCGTTGCGCGCCAGCTGCGTCAGCAGGTCGTTGAGGTCGTCGATGTTGGACCCCATCGATGTCATGCGGCTGCCTTCGGCAATCTGTGCCTGGGTCGCCGTGGTGTTGGAAGTACCACCCAGGTTGGCTTCCTGAATACCTGTCGTCCGCAGAATGTCTTCGTAGACGGGATTGACCTCGTACAAGTTCGGATCGATGCCGGGACCGGCGTAGGGCTGCAACAGTTGCTTCACATCCTGCTGCGGCTGCAGCGCGTTGAACTCGATCACCGCATTGGCTTCGCGGTTGGTCAGCTTCTCCATGTCCTCCTCGTCCATGGAGCCCGCCACTACCGCGGTGAACGGCCGGCCGGCGATCCGCTGCTCTTTCAGGCCCTCGCGGCAGCGGTTGTACTCGAGCTGCATGTCGCGCATTAACCTGACGTCGCTCGGCGGGAACAGCTCGTTCTCATCCTCGATGCCATTGAAGATCAAGGCGTACCAGGGATAGAACCGCTCGTTGTAGATCTCCGGCGAGGCCGGCTCTTTCAGGAACTCGCGGTAGCCATCGCACACCACATAAACCAAACCATCGTTCCTATTGTAGATCTCCCAGACAAGCGCGTTCGGCTCGCCGCGGTTCTTGTCTTTGTCCTTGGCGCTCATCCAGTCTTCCATCGCCTTGGATGGATCGGTGTCGGTGTCGCTGCCGTATTCGGTGCAGTGACCCCTAACATCTACGCCATAGATCTCTTCGATCTCGCTGACGGATAGCAGATACTCCTCGGCGACCCAGCCGGCGGCGACCCAGTTGCGCAGATCGATGCACTTGATGTCCGGGATGATCCGGGTCGACAACGGGAAATCAAAGGTAAGCCCTTCCCGCACCACCGCGCCGCGCGCATTGGTTAGATCCTTCAGCAACAGCCGCAGCTGCTCGGCTTCCATGTCGCTGTCGTCGGTGATGGCGTCGGTGGCGTCGGCCGCCAGGCGCTCGAGGGTGGCCAGTCGCTCGTTGGCGTCGGCGATGCCCTTCTCCAGGTCGGGCCGCAGCTGCATCACCCGCTCGAACCCGAGCTTCACATAGGCCACGCCGTTGGTGACGGCGCGCCGCACCGACATCTTCAGCATTGATTTGAACGGATGCGGCTGGTTGTCGACCTCGTAGGCGTAGAGCAGCTCGAGTGTCCGAGCGAGCTTGTCCATCATAATGTTCTCGGCTTTGACCCGAGCCGCATCCATCATGATGTCGATGCCGGAACCGACCGCCTGGGCGACCATCGGCGAGCCCGGCGGCACCATGCCGCCGGCGGCGGCACCGGCCGCAGCCTGGCCGAGCTGGTCGCCCAGCCCCTGCGGCTGCTGCATTTCGCCAGGGATCGGACCGGCGCCCATGCCGGGCATGGTGGCGCCGCCCAGCGCGGCGCCCACCTGGCCGGAGATCTGATTGATGTCGGGCGACGGCGCCATCGCCGGGCTGGGCGGCGGACCGCCGCCGGCCATCAGCATGCCGATGTCGGGCGGCTGCCCGGTTGCCATCGGCATCATGCCCTGGATCGCGTTGCCGGCCTGACCCATCATTCCTGGCGGCATGCCGCCGGCCATCGGCCCCATGGCGCCAGTCGCCTGCGCCTGCTGCATCATCATGGCGGCAGACTGCATCAGCTGGTTCAGGGTGGTCTGGCTCTCGTCCCAGCTGGTGGCATTGAGCCGCGGCCGTTTTCTCGCGACGGCTTTTGGATTTTTGGCGTACAGAAACGCCGTCTTTTGCGCCACCAACCTGAGGGTGAGGTTGGCGACGTAACGCTTGTCCTTGGCTTCCTTGGACCACTGCTTGCCGAAGCAGAACTCTTGATCTTCCCGCATCCGGTCGAATGAAGGTTTCCAGTACCGCTTGGCCTTCTTGACCTTGGATGTCCAGTCGCGGACCAGGTTGCGGCGGCGGTCCGGCGGATCCGGGTTGGCGCGCGGGATCGAGTTTGGCTTGCCGGTGGTCGGATTGATATCCGGCTCGCTGGATTTCTCGTCGAAGCCGGCAAACACACGCATCATGTCGTCTTGGAAGGCGTCTACCATCCTTGCAGGCCCCTCGCCCGAAGATCTCGACCCTCACGCCGGCGCGTGTTTGCAAACAGCTCGCGGTAGGTGCCGGTCAAGACTTCCGGCTCGACCTTCCTGCCGCGGGTTCGCCCGTGCATCTTCGACAGTCCTAGCCCAACCAGGCTCAAAGTGTCGACCACGTCGTCGTTACTGCCGTGCGGAAACTTCAGGATTTGGTCCTGCATCTCCGACCATGAACGGATGAATCCTGGGAAGTGTACCATCTTCATGCTGGTGCGGGCCTGGATCGCCTGCGCGCGCTGCTGCTTGTCGGCCGCGGGATTGATCGGATCGATCGCACAGAACGCCTGCTTCTCGGCCATGCGCCGGCGCAGGAAGGGACCGAGGCTCTTGGTGATGGCGCCACCCTCGGCCCACCAGAACATCGGCTTATATTTCTTCATCAGCACGATCATGCTCTCGACCGCCTGATGCGAATCCAGCCGGTCCCAGACCATGTCCGGCATGATCCAGATGTTATCCTTCTCGTCGACGCCGACGATCATCAGACAGGTCTTGTCGGCGGACTTGGCTACCGACACCGCGTGGTCCGACGCCCCATAGAATCTAAGGGTATGAAACGCCGGGACGTCATCCATTTTATTGTAGGTGACCAGGTCGCTATCCTTGAAGAAGGCCCCATCCTTTGGCCCTGGACGGCCCTGATACAGCGCAGCAAATCCACGCGGATCGGTGGCACGAATATCCTCCAGATATTGCTTGGTGAACCGCTCCGGCCATAACGCTTCGCCGGGTTTGCGGCCGAGCACGTCGTTGTCTTCGGCTAGCGCCGGCAGATCAATCTTGCGCCAGGCTTTGGCTTCTTCGACGTTGTAGTACGGATTAAGCGGGTCGATAAGCCGGCCAACGAGATCGTCTTCGGTCCACCGGGTTTGGACGATGACGATAGTGCCAGTCGAATCCATGAGGCGAGTTCGGAGGACTTGATTGTACCACTGCCACAGCTTCTCTCGAACGATGACTGAGTCAGCTTCAGTTCGATCCTTAATAGGGTCATCCAATAGGATGCAGTGGCCACCGCGGCCGGTGATCGAGGAACCGCGTCCCACAGAGAAGACCACGCCATCACGGGTGGTTTGGACTCGGTTGACAGCATTTGCTCCAACCTTGATCTCGACATCGGGGAAGACCTGCTTGTATTCTGGTGTCTCCATGATGTCGCGGACGCGACGACCCAAGTCCCAGGAGTAATGCTCATTATATGTTGCGACGATAATGCTCCTGTCGGGATGGCGACCAACGTACCAGGCGGGGAACATCGCACTTGCCAGAGTAGTCTTGCCAAATCTGGGTCCGACATTGATCATCAATCTCCGGTAGTCGCCGCGCTCGACCTCTTCAAGCGAGCGACCGATCATGCGGTGGAACGGTTGTGGCTTGTACAGCGACTGCCCGACATCGTCATCGTAGTTGGGATCAGGCATCATCAATTCTGTAAACGCTATCAAATCATCGCGGGCGATGAGGATTGCGCGTTTACGCTTCAGCAGTTTCCGTTGGACGTCCTTTTCAGAGTCCGTCATCGGTGTGCTTATACTTCGCCGCCGGCACGTCCGGCATCTTCTTGATCGACGCCTTCGGCTTGGAGCTGATCGTGCTCGGCTCGACCGGGGTCGGCTGCGGTCCCTTCACTGGCGAGGTGTGATGCGTGAAGTTGTCCTGGGTCTTAGACACTGGCGGCGGCTTGGCCACCGGCGGCGCCTTGATGTTCACAGTCTTACCGATCTTGGATGGCATGAGGTTCCCCTAGGTTGAAAATCCGAAAAAATTTTTGGGCTAGGTCGCGTCTTCGTCGTCGTCCTGCATCAGCACGCCGACACCGTTGACGGTGATCTGCAAGTCGACGCCGTCTGGCACGGTCAGTGCGATCTCGATCCGCGGCGTGAGCGGCTTGACGATGGGATTCTCGGGTGTGAACACATCCTGCGGCGGCTTCATGTTATCTCCTGACTGTGCAGCGTTCCATCTGGATAAGGTTTCGCGCCAGTTGTCGGCAGGCGGTTTCGGCATTGATGGCATCGATCTCGTAGCGGGAATAAAACGGCGGTCGTTCGGTCACGGTGGTCACGATACAACCGGATAACAGGACGGCGAGCATGGCCAGGACGAGGATCATCTAGAGCCTCATTGGTGTCACCACACCCAACAGGCCGGCGATGATGTAGACGATGATCAACACCACGATGACGGTGATCAGCACTGACACCACAGTTCTAAACTGCGGCGGCATTGGCACCATGGGCAACAGGGCTTGCACCGCCCACAGGATGACGCCGAGCACCACCAGCAGCAGGACGATCGAGATCAGCGTACCGATCATGCTAGCCCCCTAGCGTCGGCGCGGAATCACCTTCTGGCCGACGAATTGCGGCTCGATCATATACTTTGTTTCGTCAATGGTAATGGGGCCACCGGCACTAATCGGCGTGCCGTCCGGCACCGGCGGTGGGGCTTCACCCTCACCCTGTTCAAAGCCAATCTGATTATAGGTTGATTTGACATCATAGGCGCGGTTGAGCGCATCGGCGGCACCCATCCGCTCGACGAACACATTGAGCGGGCCTTGCAGTTCTGGGACAGCCGCACCGGCGGCAAAGTTGGCGACCAGGTCGGTGTCGGAGGTGAGGCTGAACGTATAAATCGGGTACATCGACGCGACCAGGCCGTTGATGTAGGTCCACTGCACGAAGTGCTTATCGACGTTTGGCGTGGCTTGCACCGTCACCGTGGCGCCGATCGGATAGACGCCGCCGCCGCTGGTCATGCCAGCGTCAGGCGGCGAGGCGATGGTTGAAAGGGTTCTGGTGGTCGCTTGCGGGTCGACAACAACGACAACCGGCGGCGGCGTTTCCGTCGCCACCGGGTGCGGCTCAAAGTCAGGATTTTTAGGCCAGTCGGTCACTTATTCCTTCGCTCCGGGTCTTCCTCCACTGGCGGATTGGGCGCCTGCGGGTTGTCGGGCGGCTGGCCCATCGGGTCGATGCCGCTATGCTGCTTCTTGGCCAGTTCGACCGGATCGGACGTCTGACCCGGCGTGTCAGGGTGCTCCGGCTGGTCACCCGCAGTCCGCCGGTGTTGCTGTTCTTGGTGCTTGGTTGCAGTGCGGGGTTCGTCGTCGTCATCACTCGACTTCTTGGACATCTTAGATTTCCTCCGCTTTCGGGGTGTGGCCGGCTTCCTCCGCGCAGTCACCTTGCGCTTGCGCGCAACAACCGGGCGCTTTCGCTTGGCCTTCTTCATAACAGCACATGCTCCGTATCGTTGCAGCTCATTTTGCTTTTTCGCTAATGGGCTGGCAGGACTTAGCTAATTCGGCGATTAAGCTGTCGCGCCGCTCCGACGCAGATGAAATATGGTAGAGCGTAAAAAACACCACGCCAAGGCAGACGATGTTGATGATGACGAGCGGCAACGCCAGCGGTCCCGCGGCCGCCAATCCCTTAGCAACCTCGCCCGCCACCTTGCCGGTGTACTCAATCACTTTTTCCTGGCTTCCAGCGCCTTGACGCGCTTCTCCAAAGCATCGAGCCGCTCGTCCGGCGATATATACACCGGCAGCGGCGGCGGATCCGACAGCGTGTTGGTCTTCGGATCGTAGGTCTTGCCGCCGAAATCCTTCTGCGGATCGTCGCCGGTGTAGCCGGTAATCTCGATCACCCGCTGATTGATCGAGTGGATCGCGGTCGGATCGTAGGTGGCGGCGCCGACGATACTCCGATTGAAATGTGGGTGGTGGTAAATGTTGCAGACCACGCTGCCAGGCTTGAAGTTCGGCACCGGCTTCGGCCTGTCATCGACCAGCAACGCGCCGGTGGTCGGGTGATAGGTCGACGGTTTCGGCGGCTGCATCAGTAGGAAGTTGGGCCGGACGTAGTCGTACCAATCAACCAGGTCGGCCTGGCGCCTGGCATAGACGGCGCCGCGCGGCGCATCCTTCTGCGGCTGCACCGGCTGGTATTTGACCCACACGCCGTGGTCGATGATTTCCATGGTCATGCCGCTTCCGATGCGTAGTAGCCGCCAGCGGTCTTAACCTGCAGCACACGGTAACGCTGCGTTAAAAAAGAGCCGCCGAAACCGCTCGGAATAGCGCCGCTGCCGCCGGTTTGGCAGGCGGTCGGGCCAAACGGTTCAGTCAGTCCCTCGTCGCTGCTGTGGACATAATCGCCGACATAAACCAGGCGGGTCTGAATCAGCGGCTCGCCGTCGCGGGTGGTAAAAAACCGATAGGCGATGCCCTCACCGTGCGACCAGCCGCCCATATAGAACTGGCCGTCAGTCGCCATGCCGAAGTTGCAGGCGAAGTAGCCGGCGCAGTGGAACGCCATGGTCGGATAAGGCGGACCTTGCAGCATGACGCTGGAGGGTGTCGCCGAGGCGAAATAGACGCTGTTGTTGAAGAAAGTGTGATTGGTGTTGCTGGGATGGGAAGATCCGCCGTTAGCCGACAACGTACCGCTGAAAGTGGCAACGCCTGCACTGAGGCCGGCGCCGACCACCAGGCCGCCGTTCGGCATCTGATAGTTGGTGCCATCAAAGCCGACATAATGGGCCTGGTTGCTGCCGAGGAAGGCGTAGCCGACATTTGCGCTGCGGTAGGCGTAAAAGTCGGCAGCGACCTTCAAATCGCCAATCATGGTATCGCCGGTCTTGCTAACCTTGCCGGCGGCGGTCGTGGCGACAGCGGCGTCAGCTGCGTCGACGTAGTCCTTGCGCACGGCATTGGCCGCGGCCGGCGACGTCGGCAACGATAAATGCCCAGTCATAGTCGAACCGGCCTTGGCGACCTTCTCGGCTTCCAGCTCGGCGATCGCCGCCTGCACGTTGGTGGCAGCGATATCGCCAGTCGGTACCGACGGCACCAGGTTGGCGGCCGGCGGCGGCGGCGCGGAATCGTCGACGTATTTCTTGGTAGCGGCTTCCAGGTTGGTGGTCGGCGGTCCGGCCAGGGTAAGCGGCCCACTCAGAGTGCCGCCGGTCAGGAGCAGGTAGCCACTGCCCGGCGCCTGCGTGGCCATGCGCCACTGCGTCGGATTGAACGAGCCCGGCTGGACGACATTGAGCGCAACATAAAGAGCGTCCTGGTAGACGACAAAGTCATTGAGCAAATACTGCGCTTTCGGGTCGAAGTAGCGCACCGCGATCAAGGCCAGCGGCAGCCCCTCGGGGTCGCCAACCGCGATCTGCCGGGTCGACGTATTGACGATGATTTCGCCCTTCTCGATCGGATGCGGGAACACCACGGTCGGATCGCTGTCGCGGCGGTGGCGGTAGTGTGAAGTCATCGCATCCCCCTAGATCCGCTTCCAGACGCCGCCATCCTTGACGAAACTGGCGATCGGCAGCGTCCAGGTGCCGCCGACCTTAACGTAGGTCGTGGTTTCCTTCCACACGCCGCCGGTCTTCACCCAGGTCTTGCCGACCGGCACGCCGACGGCAAAAACCGGCGTGATCGGCTGGCCGGCGATCGGCACCACACCGGCCGTCAGGATTTCCTTGCGGGCAAACACATCAGTCAGCGCCAGCCCAACCAGTGGCACGGCAGCCGGACTGATTATCTCGGTGTAGTTAATGCCGCCGGCCGAGAAGATCGGCGTGATAGTGAGGCCGCCGATCGGCAACGCGCCAGCCGTCAGCGTGTCGGTGTATTTCTTGCTGAAGACCGGCGTGACGGTCGAGCCGACGATCGGCACTGCGCTTGGCGCGATCGTGTCGGTGTATTTCTTACTGAACGCCGGCGTGACGGTCTGCCCAGTGATCGGTACCGCACTCGGCGTGAGCGTGTCGCTGCGGGCGTAGACATCAGCAGCCGCGGCGCCGACGATCGGCACGCTGCTGGGCGCAATCGTATCGCTGCGGGCGTAAACATCGGCGACAGCTGCGCCGGCAACCGGCACGGCGGCCGCGGTGATCGTATCAGTGTAATTGATGCCGGTGGTAGCGCCCTCACCCATCCATGACTTGAAACCGGATGGAACAGGGAAAACTAACGCGGCAAGCTCAGTGCGGATTGTTACTTCTGTAGGACCGATAAAACTGTTTGCCTGTAGGGCCTGAATACTGTAGCCGCTGGAAGTGATACCGCCGCTGTTGGTTGCCGGATCGTCGGTCGAAACGCCGTTCCAGTAACCGTTATTAAGCCGCAGCCATACTTTGTTGTTGAGTGTGTCGGTGGCAACGCAGACCGTGTCTCCATCGACAATTGCAGCTGTGCCAAGTCCGGTCGCGCCGCCAAAGGCGTAGATTGTGCCGTTCTGGTAGAGAGAAATAGCGAAGCCATAATCATTCGCAATCAATGCGGGCGGCGGCCCCCTGGAAACACCAGCCATGACACCACTGGCCTGGACACACAGAAACTCGCCGTAATATTTCTCGTCGTCGGCAACATCATGCAGCGTCGTAGATCGGACACCATCGCCAGCGGTCAGTGTTGCCGTCTTGTCGGCATTTGACAGCGTTACGCCTGCGGTCTTGTCGTTGACGTTCCACGCATTGGCAATACTGGTAGCAGCGCCGGCATAGACCGGATTGATCGTTGCGCCGACGATCGGCAGCGTGCTGGTAGTGATAGTGTCGGTGTAATTGATAGGACCGGCGACATAGACCGGAGTGATCGTTGCGCCGACGATCGGCAGCGCACTAGCAGTGATCGTGTCGGTATAATTGATACCGGCGGCTGGTGCCGCCGACCGGACTTCGATGATCTCGACAAACGACGGGACGTTGGCGAAGAACGGCGCGTAGCCGGTCTTGTCGACCAGTGCCGCCTCGGCCACACCGTTCTTGTAGTAAAGCGAGCCGCCCAAGGCCGGTGCAGCGCCGTAGTGGATGTCGACCGTGCCGCCGGGAGGAAATTGAGCCGAAACAGCGTAGTTCTTGGTGTTGTCCCAGTCATCCGGCAACGGCACCCAGTCGGACAGCACATAGCCGGTAACGCCATCGAACGTCAGCGTGTCGCTGCCGCCAAACATGAGACGAGCTGGCGTGCCAGCCTTGAAATCATAGGCATCGCCGGATGCCGCCGCCTGATTGATGTAGCAGACAGCCGTCTGTCCAGCGGCTGTCGTGGGATGGAAGTACAGTCCGACACGCACCTCCGAGCCGGTGCCGGCGCGCAGATTGGCGGCGAGATGCGTGGTGACGAACGTGTAGTTCTGCCAGCCAGCGTTGATGCTGGACATAGTGTACGCGCCATAAACAGCCTTGATGTTGTCGGGCAAGACAACCCAGTCGCTGTAGGCGACGGCACCGTTGCTCAGCGTGATGTTGGCAACGCCACTCCACTTTAATTGGACCGGCGTGAATGTCGTGCTGCCAAGGTATGGCGAATTAGGATCGTTGGTGCCGTTCCAGATGCCGACAGAGGCGGTGGTTATGATGACGGACGAAGCCGACGGCGCTTCCAGGCGAACGCGAACCTCGCGTGTGGCACCAGAGCCTCTGATCTGGATCTCGTTGACGAAGGCACTGTAGCCATCGATCTTGGCGCTGCCCTCGTGTGCATGATTGTACTGAGAAACTGGCGGCCCGGTGTAGGCCACCAGCGCCCCACTGCCGGGACCGCTGATGGTTCCCTGGCCGGTGGTCAGGCGCAGATCGGATGGCGAACCGAGGTCGGTGACGACAACAAGATGCGTGGCATCCGCCATGCTGGTGACAGGCACCACAGAGCGCATGGCGTAACCGCCCCAGCCGGCACTATCGCTGGTGGACGCGACTGAGTAGATCGTCGTTTCGGTTAACGACCCGCCATAAACTGGCGTGATGCTCGATCCGGTGATCGGCACGCTGCCTGGCGTGATCGTATCGGTATATGCATGTGTTTCATGCAACGGTGTGATCGTTGCGCCGGCGATCGGCACGCTGCTCGGCGTGATGGTGTCGGTATAAGCGACGAACGGAACGAAGTTGGGCGTGACGATCGCGCCGGCGCTCTCGATGTAAAACACCGCATCGGCGTTGTTGCTGCCGGATGTGCCAATGATGCTCCACTCGCACATCACCCACAGGTATTCGTTGGTGAGCGTGACGGTGGCGCCGGGCGTCCACGTCACGGTCGACACGCCGGACGCCGTGGTAGTCAGCGCGGCGGTGGTGGTGCCGGCCACCGACGAACCCATAATGCCAGCTATTCCGGTCGAACCGTCAGCAGACGCAGACCTGTAAAGTCTGACCCGCATCTGCCCGGTCTGCGACGAGGCGGCAGACACCGCGCGCATGCGAAACGTGAATGTCCAATTGGTATTGGCAAATACGCCGGTAAGCGGCGATTCACTACGGAAGCAACCATTTGCCGAAAACGAAGTCAGCGCATCGCCAGCAGCAAACGTGTTTGATGCACGCTTGGACCCGGCAATCATCAACGACATGTTGGTGGCGGCCAGCTTGGCCACGGTCCAGCCGGTGGTGGTGATGCCGGTCGCCGGAGCTGTGCCGCCGTCTTGCAGGCTCAGTGATGTCGATGAGCCACTCGGCGCCGCGTTCTTGAAGTAGAAGGTCTTAGTTGCCATCGCTCACCCACACGAAGGTGTAGGTGCAGCGTGAATACTCCTGAACATGCTCAGGGCTAGTCGGCCACACGTTGCAGCCGCCGCGGTAGTACGGATGCCCATCGTGTCCATTGCAGTGACCATGCCCCTCGATCGTGCGATAGAGCGCGCAGTAGCCTTGCACCGGCGGCGGCCCCAGCTCGCCGTCGAACGGATCTCTGCCGCGGCAGCAGTCGCCGCACTGGCAGCACTCGCCGTTGCGGACCCAGGTCATGGCGGGCGAAACCGCCCCTTCCGGGCCAGGTTCAGCAGCTCTTTAGCCAGCGCCTGCGCCTGATCCGGCGTGAAGTTGACCACCAGCGAGCCGTTGGTCCGCACTTCGGCGCCGGTAACGCCGATCTTGATGTTGTCCTTGATGCAGCCAAGCACCTGCAGCTGGAGCATGCTGACGGTGTGACCCGCCAGGATGAACGGCCGCTGCTTCAGATCGGTGACGTAGTCGACCATGTCAGTTGATGGTGAATAACGCCCCTTGCGGGATCGTATAAGTGTCGGTGATCGCCATGGTGATGCCGGAGCCGTGATTAATCCAGCCGATCACCGGATTGAGCGGCGTGGTCGGCGTGTCGTTCCACCAAATCGCATATTGGAACGTCGGAATGGCGCCGGTCGCGACCCACTGCACCGAGCCGGCCGGACCGGCGCCGGTGTGCGACACGGTGGTGACCTGACCGGAGCGGGTAAACGACATCGTCGTCGCCATGCCAACGCCGTCGGCGGCCTGGGTGTAGCCGTTGCCGCCGGCAATCTGCGTCGGCGACACGTTCGACAGCAGAAACGACCCGGTGAGCGATGGCGCGGTATTGGTCAACAGCAGCCGGAACTGGTCGCTGTTGAAATCATGCACTTTGTTGGCAATATCCTCACTCAAACAGTCCGGCTCGATGAAGGTGGCCATTTGCAGTCTCCTAGTTACGGGGCAACTTGATACCAAACATCGCCATCGGCGCCGCCGCTCGGCGGCGAGGTCGAAACTGTCGCCTTGGGCGCCTTGGTGTCGACGTAGGCTTTGGTCGGCACCTGGTCGGCGTCAACGATCGCGACCGGATTGGTGAGCTTAACCTTGCCGCTACTGGCGATGCGCAGTCGCTCGATGCCGCCGGCAGATGCCCCTGTGTAGAATGACAACGCAGTAGGTAGCGAATTGGCACTTGGCGCACTATCGACTATGGCGCCAACGCCAGCACTCTGCGGCCAATCGTAGACACCATCCACCACTGGCGAAGCTTCGCCGCCAAACCCAAGCCAGCCGATCCAATCATTGAGCTGAAGCGGAACTGAACCGCCGTCGAGTGTGCCACGCGCACGGTTAAGGATGAAGTTTGCACTGGCATTTGGAGCGTTGTCGTAGCGGTCTAATTCAAACACTCCTCCTGGGCCATAAACGTAAAGCTCCATTCCAGTGATGTTGTTTACATCGAACGGAATATAGCTTTCGCTAGCGATGTACAGCGGCCCGGTCAGCGTGCCGCCGGTCAGCGGCAGATAGACGCCGGCGCCGGCTGCCGTGAAGTTCGCCGGGTTGAACCCGGCCGGGCCGTGCGCCGCGGTGCATTTGTAGATGGTGCCGGAATAGACCACATGGTCGCCGGCCGCGTAGATGCCGCGGGCATCAAAGTAGCGCACGGCGATCAATGGCAGGGGCAGGCCAACGCTGCCGGCGTTGGCATCGCCGGCGGCAAGCTGGCGATTGGCAGTGTTGACCGAAAGCTCGCCCGGCTCGAGCATCGGAAACGGATTGGACGGATTGGCGCTGCGCCTATGGCGGTACTGCTTCATTCATGGCTCCCTCCTCAAGTCAGAGCCTGGTAAAAGTCAGTCTAACGTTTGCGACTGCGCGCCGCGCTCTCGGTGAAAGTAAAATCCAGCGTGTTGCTCTTCATGCTGCCGGTGCGAACGCCGACCGGACAGGTGGCGGCGACCGCGAATATGCTCGGTTTGACGCCGGTGGTGATTTCGGTGGAACTCCTAAACTTGGTCGGCTCGTCGTGGCCGTTGAAGACGATCTTGGTCACTTCGGTGAAATTCTCGCCGCTGACGACCAGCTCCAGGTCACCCTCGCCGCAAACCGCGGTGTCCGGCTCGAGCAGCTCAATGGTCGGCGGCTTCGCCTCGCTGAAAACGATATTGTCGGCGGCGCCGCCGGTGATGTCGACCTTGCCGGGACCGGACACGGTCAGAACCTGGTGCTCGCCGATGTGATGGATCGTCATTGGGTATCCCTTTCAGAATGTGCCGCCGTCGAGCTTATCCCATATCCCGTTAGTGCGAACATACGCTTCACCGTCGAGCGGCGCCTCGGCTATTCCGCCGGCACTGCTGGCGGCGAACTGCGAAGCGATGCGCTTGTTGGCGGTCGGCGCCGCGGTAGTCTGAATGGCATTGCCGATCGCCGCCGGGTCGACGTTGGGTACCCAAAGCGCAACTCGCAGATTTTGGCTCATGGCGGTAGCACCACAGGAATATGCGGCCGGAACCAGACTGCCCAGAACCTGGAATCGGCCGGCGGCGCCACGGTCATCGCCAGGGTCGCGTCAATGCCGGTGAAATCAACGCCGGGCTCCTGCACAACACCATCCAGACTGACGATCAGCTGCGCGCTGTTGCCGATCGTGGTCGCGACCGCCGGCGGGCCGACGGTCGGATCGATGTAGCTCAGAGTGAAGATCTTGGTGGTGCCATCTGGTGTGAGCGGCTGCACTTTGAAGGCGTCGACCTTGGCGGAATTGATTTGGTCGGGCGGGATCATCAAATCCCACTGCACCACGGCGCCGGCGCCAGGCGCCTCGACCATGGTCATGCTATCGGCCGTCGGGTTGGTGGTGTAGTCGACGGTCGGCACCAGCCGCACGCCGTTCAAGTAAACGTCATGCCCCTCATTGGTAAAAAGCGGCGCGCGACCGCTGCTATCCATGCCGGAGAAGGTGACCTGGCCGGCGGTCGCGACGTAGACGTAACGCGCACGGAAACCTGGCGCGACGGTGATGCCGGGCTCCTGCCAGGAGGTGCCGTTCCAGATCATGATCGAGTTTTTTGCGGTGTCGTAGTAGAAACTGCCGACCGCTAACGGATCCGGCACGGTTTCGCCGGTGTTGGGGTTGGTTTCGCCAGGAACCGGCGGCACCGACCACGGCCCGAGGTAGTAAAAACCGATATTGCCGACCAATTGCTGGCAATAAATGGCCCACCACTTGGCCGACCACAAACCACCGACGCCACCCATGCCGGAAACCGGCTGGTAGAACAGTCCTTGCGGAAATGCCGAGGCATTTATGAAATCCAGCGCGTGGCTGTTATCGACAACAGGTCCGGCTAGATACTCTGCCCATTGAAGCGCCTCATCTTTGGCGGCAATGGCGTTGTCGGACTGCGCATGTGAGTAATTTGCCGAATTTTCCGAGGCAATCGCCGCGGATTCGGCCCGATCGGCGGAATTTTCCGCGTCAGAGGCGGAATCCAGCGCGTTGACGTTGCCGTGACTGATCGCGCTGAGCATTTGCGCCGCGCTGACGGCCGCCGCTTCAGCATCGGTGGCGCGCAAATCGGTCTCGCGACCGCTTTTGATGACAATCTGGATGGCGTCGGCGGCTTTTTCCGCTGCAGCGGCAATGCGGCGCTCGGTTTCGTCGATTTCGGCGCGATCGAGCTTCCATTCCGGCGTCAGTTGCTCCTGGCCGACGCTGTTATTGACCAGTTTGCCGTCGTCGCGGCGAATATCCGCAAGTGCTTGCTGGGTGGACTGGATTGCTTCGACTAGATTGTGGATCTGCGCGTCGAGCAGGTCGGCCTGGATCTGGCCGCGCGGGCGGTCGGAGAATAAAATCTTCTGCTGCGGCCGCACGATCGCTGGCATGGCGCGTTTTCCGTTGCGGACAGGCTGCAGTTTATCGCATTGAACCGGAAAAGGGGAAGCAACATGATCTCAGCTGAAGCACTCGCTGCGTTATCCGGCCTGGAACACGGCGCGCACTACAACACGCTGCACTCGATCGCCCGCGAATTGATCGAGGCCGGCTATGCCTGCGAGGATTGGGGCCAGCTCAACATGACCGAGGCCGGGCGGGTCTATCTGCGGCGGGGTAAATTCAACATCAGGATCACTGGCGATGAGCATGTGTCAGACATGTCGGTCACGCACATGCGGATCCCCGATGCGCCGATCGATCGCAGACCGTCGAAATTCTGGAAGAACCGCGCTGGCGATTTCGAACAGCCGCACCGCACCCGCGGCGACTTCGATCCGACGGTCGCGCTCGACACCACCACGGTTGCAACGAGGCCGCTCGAGCTGGTGCAAGAGGCGCCGGCCGAGCCGCTGCCGGCCGCGACCGATCGCATGCAGGAGATGTTGCGCGCGGCCGGTGTGGCGTCGGGCATCACTGGCGTGTGGCCGGACGAAAGATGGGTGCTCGAGTTCGTGAAGGCGCTAGATAATCCGGCTCCGTAGCAGCCCCAACTAACAAAAAATTTGCCACGCAGCATTGCGGCTGCCGGCGCCCGAGCGACTCGGCCCCGCCGGGGGGCGGTTAGCAGTAGGTCATTGGTATTACTACGCTTTCGCCGCTTGATTGACCGCGGCGCGCGCGGCGCGCGGCCTACCATCTATCTGTGTATCAGATGCTATCGGCCAGCTAACGTATTGATTTTATTAGCTTTCGGTTTTTCCGCCAGCACCATTGGGATGCAGTTGGGATGCTATTCGCCCAATTGCGCTAGCGCCGCGTCGAGCTCGGCTGCGGTCATGTCAGCGCCGCGGCGCCGCGATTGGCCGCTGTCATCAGTAAAGAATTGTAGCAACGTGCGGCCAGCTGATGCTTTCGCGGCCGCGCTAGCTGATTCATCTTTAAGCACGCTTAGCAGAGCTTCGCGGACTATTGTCCTTAGAGTGGCTTGATTGTTTGAATCGTCGCTTGGCTTGTTGGCTTGCTCGATTAACCGCGGTTTCATTGGCATTGCGCTTTGCTTCCCAATTGCGCCTTTGCGCTTGCATCATATTCCCACCATGCCAGCGACAACATGGAACGCCACGCATTGCTAGCTGGCCACACGGGCGCCCGCTATGGCGCGCGATCGCCACACACCGCATGCGATTCGCATAATTGGGCTGTATCGCGTGCTTGCGCATTGCTGCTTTCCAAGCCGCGTTTCCCCATTGCGGCTTGCGCTTTAAATTATTTTTCAAATTATTTGTGTTTTGCTCTTGCATTATGTCCCGATCGGGATATGTTGCTAATCACTGAAACGAACCTAACAGGAAACGCCAACATGCTGATTAAAGACGCGATCGCGATCGCCGGACCATTAGGCTACCCATCAAAAATGCCCGGCACAAGCTATGGCATCAGCGCCAAAGCTTGCATCACCGGCGCCAAATTGAATCTAGTTGAGGGTTCAACATGCCATGGATGCTATGCGCTTAAAGGCAATTACATCTATCCAAGCGTAAAGATGGCGCACGAAAAGCGTATCGCCGGCATTGCTCATGAGCAATGGGTTAACGCAATGGTGGTGCTGCTAAAGGCTGCACACAAGCCACGCAAAGTAGGTTTGCCGTTGTCGGCCCATCATCGCTGGCATGATAGTGGCGACTTGCAATCAGAGACTCATCTGGCCCGCATTTGTGAAGTAGCAGCACAGACTCCAGAATTGTCACACTGGCTTCCCACGCGCGAAATTGGAATCCTGTCCCGTTTCATCAAAAACGGCGGCAAGGTTCCGGCGAATCTGACAATTCGCGTTAGTGCAACAATGGTGGATGGCGCCGCAACAAAGGCGTGGCCGATTACATCCACAGTGCATCAGCACGAAACCGCGCGCGGTCACGTATGCCCGGCGCCCGAGCAGGATAACAATTGCGGCGCATGCCGTGCATGCTGGTCACAGGATATCCCTAACGTTTCCTACCATAAGCATTGATTGCAGTGCATGCCGCGCGGACTAATCCGCGCGGCATGAGCGGCCATCATGCCGAAAACAGAAAAGGATCGAACATGAAAACGCCAACACCTATCGACGCGCTAGAAGTGCGCATTGCGGCCAATATTACATCCAGCCGTGAATTAAACCACGGCCGCGTGCAGTGGTTTATTGAGGCAAAGGGCTTTGCCCATGCCGGACATGGTGCCACCGCGGCCGCGGCCGCGCACGATTTTCTAATCCGTAATCACCTGGAATCGGAGGGTTAAATGCGCACAATCAAAATCGCACAAGCTTTCCCGCATTGGGCAGCATCGTTCGAACCCGGAAACCCATGGACAATGCCGGCGGAAGGCTACCTGCCGTTACCCTATGCGGTGTTCAAAACCTCATGGCCACAGCTGCAGAAAAAGCTAGCCAAACAATACCCGGGCTGTGTGCTCGAGCCCATGGCCAAGTAACTGGCGATTTTTTCCGAAAACATGAAAGGACAGAATATGAAACGCACCCCACGGCCAGGCACCAAAGCTTGGAAAGTGTTTATTGCGAACGCCATGGCCAAGGCGCCGGCCAATCGCACGCCGCAGGAAGTGGTAGCGATACGTAAGGAAACCACAGGCAGCGTAATGCTAACTGAGGTCGACCGCTTTGCCGCGGCACGCGAACTAGGTAAACGCGCGGCCGCAGTAGGCTACCCCGCAACCGATAATCCATTCGCCACGCCGGCCATGCAAGCCGCATGGGAAACCGCACGTCTTGAAGCCCTGAAAGGCAACTAACATGAAACTAAAACAACCGCCGGCCATTCGCTACATAGTCCGCGACAAGGCCACCCAAGGCTGCGACTTCCTGATGTGGGGCGACAATGACCCCGCCGCGGCAAAATACACCCTGGACCAGGCCCTGGCCGATAGCCTCGACGTCGAGCTGGTCACCATGCCAGCCGACGATATGGACGAGCACACGCGGCGCCTAATCGAAGGCGAGCAACCCTGGATGATTCGCTACTTCAACGCCGATGATGTGCCGGCGGACTGTCACCCTGATTTTTTCGCAACGCAATCCGCAGCATTAGCTGAAGCACCGCGGTTCATGGCCACCCTCAATTGGGCCACCCGGTTCGAGGTATACCGATCATGAGCCTGTCAGACACAGCCAAGGGCGCCCTCGCGGGCGCCTACGCTTCCCGCGGGCGTCACCGCGGCCAGCTGCTAGCCCGTTGCCCCAAATCGCACACGCTCGCAGCCGCGGCCTGGCAGGGTGCCATGCTGGTATGCAACCCGTATCAAGTATCGATCGGCGCCGTGTTGTTCATGACCGCAGAGCAGCGCGCCATACTCGAGGAGGTGCGCGCCCACTTCGAAACCCTGCCGCGCGAGTACCAGGTGCTCGCCCAGCGCGATCGCGAAGCCCTCGAACGGCTCGGAGTATGGTGATGGCTAAATATTGTAAATTGGCAGTGGACCGTGAAATTAGAAAAACCGACGCCACTGCGGACGAGGCCAGCAAAATCCACCGCCTATTATCCGGCCGGCATGAGCAAAGGCCGCAGCCGAAACCGCTGGCGGAAAAATCCGCCAGCAGGCCAGGGGGTAAAATCGGCCGGCGGGCTAAGCCCGCCATGTCCAAGGATAGGTTCCTGGCTGGGATTGCCGCGCTCGGCCACAACGTCAACACCGCCAACCAACTATTGGGCATTGGCCGGTCGACCATCTATCGGATGGCCAGCGGCCAGGCTGCAGTGCCACCCGTGATCGCCCGCCTGATGGACATGTACGAGCGGCACGGGATCCCGCCGGAGCACCAGCCATGAGCCTGCTCGGTATCATCCTCGGCGTAGTCAATTATGAGAACGCCGGCGGCATCGAGGCTGCCCTGTCTGCGGTCGCGGTCATAGTCTTGATTGCACTCTGCCGCACGGAAGGGGGTTAGCCGGCCGGAGGCTATGGACCCTATGGACCCTAGTTGGGGGGGTAACAACAGATATATAAAAAGATGTTTTATATGAATCCTTTTAAATATAGGGTCCATAAGGTCCACACTTGGGCGTTATGCGTATGAAATCAATCGTTTACTTATGGCCCGGACTATGGCCCGGAAGGCTACTATGGACCCCTACTTTAGGGTCCATAGGATCATTTTCATAGTGTTTTGCCACATTTCACCCGTTGTGCCACCCCTATGGACCCTGAAATTCATTTTAGGGGTCCACACTATTCGGTATCGTTTTTGACTGCCCGCAGCACCGTCTGGATGTCGTCGATTGGACCCCATTTGGCTGCATGCTCACGCCGCCCGGTCTCGTTCAACGCATCGGCCGCGGCCGCCCGGCTGCGGAAGCAGTACAGGGTGTAGCGCCGCTTGCTGATCAGGATCTTCGCTTTACCCCTGCCGCTCGATAGTTTCACTGGCGTACAAAACGTGGCGAAGGCGCCGGCCAGCTGCCCCTGCCAGGTTGTGTCGCGCCGGCCGATCCGCTCGCCGTCGCCATTGACGTGCGTGTCGATCTCCCGCTCGAGCGCCGGCTTGGTGAACACCAACCCTCGCTCGTCATCCTCGGCGTAGTCGGTCAGCAGGTGCTCGACATCGTTGAGGGCGAGGTCGGCCATCTCGTCCTTTTCCTCGGTATGTAGTGGCCGGAACATATCGAACTGGGAGAGGTCGCTAGTCTGCTCCAGGTAGGTAGCCAGCGCAGCGATGTTGGCCGGCTTGTTCATCCACGCATCAAGCTTGTCGGCTTCCTCCTTGGTCATCGGCCGGCCGTTGCGCAGCACCGAGATCCGCCGATCGTTAGCGGGAATGGCCGCGGCATTGATGTGGTTGGTGAATACCATCAGCGAGTTGAACGACATCGCGTCGAACGCTTGCAGGCGTTTGACTTTGAACGTGCGCCGCCGCGGCGCCGGGTCGATACAGTTCTTCAGCGCCGTGTACACACTGCGCTTTTCGCCGGATCGATAGGCGGTCGGCGAGGTGTGCGCCTCGTCGACAATGGTCAGCACGCTGTATGCCTGCCAGTCCGTATACACCGCCTGCGACGAGGTGCCGGTGATGATGCTGAAGTCCTCGAACTTGCAGTAGGTCTCGCCCAGTAGCTTGGCGCATATCTTGCCAAACATGCCGCGGCCGACGCCGAAGGTGTCATTGGCCACATGCCACGGCGAGGTGCCGGGGATCTCCGGGTGCAGCCACTTATGTGCCAGCCAGTCCAGCTGCCAGTCGCGCTGTACAGCATCAGGCAGGAACCGATGCATGAAGTCCTCGAACGGCGCGATATCGCCAGTGCCGTCGTCGACATGGACCGGCCTGCGGTAGATATTCTTGAACACTTCGCCGTCTTCTATGTAGGTCGGGAAGTTCTTGTCCGGCCGCATCCGCACGCCGGCGATGCTCTCGCGCCGCGGATGCATCTGCCAGGCCGTAGTCGCCGAGATCTTCTTCGGCTTGCCACTCTGCTGCGGCTGCAGCTCAAACCAGGAGGCGTACTCGGTCTCGAACGCTTTGAGGCCCATGCTGCAGTAGGCGCTCGGCTCGTACAGCATGATCACCCGATCGGCCCGGGAATCAAAGCCGTGCGTCCGCACCAGCCACTCGATCTTGTCCTTGATCGGGTCGGTCTCTTTCGGCTTGGCCGGCATCGGCTTGGCAAACGTCACCATGATCACCCCTCCCAGGATTGCTTGAAGTCCTGCGCCACTTCGAACAGTTGCTGCTGCAGTTCGCGATCCTCTGCCGGCGACAGCGATTCCCAACGATGTGACACGCCGGTCTTGGTATCCCACAGTGTGAGCCCGGCGCCGCCGGAGTGATTGACCAGCACCCGATCGCGGGTCTTGGATGCCTTATCCCAGATGTTGGCGTAGCCTTTGATCCGCGTCACACCGGCGCGCTTCTCCAGCTCGGACAATTTGATATGTTCGCCATCTGACAGCACCATCACGTCATCTGGTTTGAGATCATACACCCGATCGCCGGGCAGATGCGCGTGCTCGGTTTTAATCTGCTCGAGCCCGAGGTCGACCATCACCTGCTCGCACTCGCCAATCATCGAAGGGATGTCGATCTCGGGAAACCATGGCAATGATTCCAGCGGCGCTTCGAGGATTGAGCGTCCCTGGTAGCCGTAGATACGACCTGGTGAGTGATAGCCATGTACCGCGACATACCGTTTGTCGTTGCCGGTGAAGTACTCGACCAGGTGCGGTTTCTCTTCCTTGGATTTAAACCGTGCTGTCCAGCGCCGCTTGCGGGCGGTAGCGCACTGGCCGATCAGCGCCAGTGTTGTGCTGCCGGAGGTCCGCCGCAGGCACTGCGCCATGAAGTCCGGCCAGCGTTGTGCCAGACAGCGCATCAGCGCCTGCCGCACATCCAAATCACGCACGTCGAGGTCGATGATGAAACAACTCGACCCAAACATGCGTATGCCGGCGGTTTTGCCGCTCCACCGCTCGATCGCGGCGTCGTCATTGGGTTGGCTAGGCCAGCCGCGGAATGGCCCGTCGCGGCCGCGCAGTGGGATCACATCATAGCCGTTGTCGCGGATTTTGCGCCATATCTTGCGGTATTCATGCGCTGGCTTCGGCTGCAGCGGTATCGCTTGCGCCGTCTGGCCGGGATGGTATTGATTGCTCACTGGTTTAGCTCCTCTGGGGTTGCACTGGTCACCTAGGGATGGGTGGGACTGCACTTAAGCCGGCAGGGTTTCGCCCCCTGCCGGCTATTTCATTTCAGCAACACGTCAATATCCGCTGAGTTCTTCACGATCGCAATCGCTACCCCTAGCTCGTTAAATCGCTCATGCCACAACATCTGGTGTGCCGCCGTGCGGCCGCCCCTAGGCCGCTTCACTTCGACGAATACCACGCGGCCGCCGGGCAGGGTCACCAGCCGATCGAAGAACCCGCGCCGCCCCAGCACAGTAACTTTAACGCATTCGCCACCAGCGGCCTCGACCCGCTCGCGCAGTTCGCGTTCGATTTTATTCTCTCTCACAGATAATTTGACAGCCATCGCGATCTATGCCCTGTTGTCTGCAGCAAACAGAACAGAGGATAACATGTCTCTTCACTCCAATATTGTCGGCGGCTCGACCGCTGACCGTTTATTGAATTGCCCCGGCAGCTTTCAGCTGCTGCAGCGGATCCCCGACCAGGCCGAGATGCCGAGCGAATATGCCGACTACGGCAGCGCCATGCATGCGGTCATGGATGGTTTGATGACGCTATATGCCGACGGCTTTCCGAGCATTGAGCATATGTTCGAAGATGCCGAGCACATGCTCGATAGTACCTTCTACGATCGTGTGCTCGAGCAGCACCACCTCGATGATTCGATCTTTCCGGCGATCGAGTCCTTGTATGAATTGATGAACGAATACGGTGGCGGATTCCATGTTGCCGCCAATGAGTTGCGGGTGAAATTCCCGGGCGTGCCGGGCGCTTTCGGCACCGCCGACCTGTTACTGGCGAGCAAGAAATTCGTGCTGATGGTCGACTGGAAATTCGGCGCCGGCGTGCCGGTCAAGGCGGTTTACAAGGACGAGCACGGCGAGCGGGTGAATCCGCAATTGTTGTTCTATTTCGCTGGCGCCATGGAGGAGCTGCCCTCCATGTTCAATAAGAAGCGGTACGCCGTGGCAGTGATCCAGCCGCGCACCACCGAGCGCCTGACGCATACCGTCATCACCCGTACCGAGATCGATATGTTCATTGAAGATATGGACTTAGCGATCATCGCCGCGCTCGGTAAAAACCCCAAGCTGCACGCCGGCGAGCACTGCCGTTGGTGTCCGGCCCGGCCGTGTTGCCCCGAGCACACCAAGCCGCTGTTTGATCTGGTCAACATGGAAATCATGCCGGCGCAGTTGACTGCTTCCGTAGTCGACGACGGTAACGCGGCCGCTTACGGTGAGTTTCTGGCTAAGGCCAAGTACCTGGCCGATCTGGCCGCCGAATATAAAAAGCAGGTGGATGAAGCAATCCACAGCTATTTGTCGAACGGCGGCACTGTGCCGGGTTGGAAGCTGAAGCAGAAGACCAAATTACGCCAGTGGATCGATAGCGACACCGTCGCCTTCAACTTGAAACGATTAGGTTTTGAGGAAGAAGATATCTGGCAGGACAAGCTGCAAACCTTCGGCCACGTCGACCGGGTTGCCAAGCGGCTCGGCGTCAAGATTCCCGACACATTGCGCGCCGCACCCGAGACCGACGAGACCGTGATCGCACCGGAGAGCGATCCGGCGCCGGCGATCGATCGCGCCAAGGCGACCCTCGAGTTCGCCGCGGCGCTCAAGCAATTGCGTCACGAACAAAATCCGTGACACAATACCTGGCCGGTTTTGGTATTTGCGCCGGTCACTAGAACTGAACCCGAAAGGACACGCGAAAATGAATGAGATTGCAAAACGTAACCTTGGTTCGACAGCACTGTCGCTGCCGGACGACCTCGCCGACCGGCTGCTAGCTGGCATTGAGGACAGCCAGGCCACCACCCTGGTAGCCGGCGGCGGCAAGGATCTGATCAAGCTCTCCAAGAACGACGGCACCTGGAATATCGGCCAGGCCGACGAGCCGATGCAGGTCGGCTCCAAGTGGTGGATCAATGTCGTATCGATCTGCCACGGCTTCATCTGCTGGTCCAATTACCAAGGCAGCCGCAAGAATGAGCGGCTCGGCGAGGTGATGGTGCCGATGTACGAGCCCAAGCCGCAGAAGCCCGGCCCGATCGAGGGCTTCCCGTTCCAGGAGCAGCGCAGCTTTGAAGCGGTGTGCTTGAACGGCGAGGATGAGGGTGCCGAGGTCCAGTTCAAGAACGGATCCGTTGGCACCATGAAGGGCTTTAAAAAGCTCGAGGATGCGGTCAAGGCCCAGCTCAGGACCGACCGTAAATTCCCCTGTCCGGTGATCCAATTCAAGTCGGAGAAATACAAGCACTCCGACTATGGCTGGATCTGGAACCCGGTGTTCGAGGTGGTCGACTGGGCCGACATGCAGGGCAACCTGAAGTCGGAAGGCGGGGCCGAGGCTCCGGCCGAGCCCGATGCGCCGAAGCCGGCGCCCGCGGCGGCCGCGGCCAAGCCCCGCACCAAGCCGGCGCTGGTTGAGGATGCCCCTACTGCCGAGGCTGCGCCTCGGCCGGCGCAGCGGCGCCGTCCGCCAGCGGCTTAATCGTTGCAACGGGGGGTGGCTGAAAACCACCCCCCGGTTTGTGGACACCTCTTCCCTTCCATCCCGGGGAATGCCCTGCCATGCCGCCGCGCACCTTCGATTCCGATAAAATCTGCTGGTTCGACTTCGAAACGAGGTCGGGCGAGGATCTCCAGAAAGCCGGCGCCACCCGCTACGCTTGCGATGATGATGCCGCGGCGATCATCCTGACCTACGCGATCGGCCACGGGCCGGTGCGGCTGATCACGGCGCCGCTTGCGGCGGACTGGGCCTTGTCCTGGCACCACCTGCCGCTGGATTTTACTGAGTTCTATTATCGGGTTGAGGCCAGTCCGGCGCACGGCACCTTTGCCGCGTTCAATGCCGGGTTTGACCGAAACGTATGGAATTTTGCGTTGCGCGATGCGCCGCAGCTGTTCCCCGACATGTGCATCGACCCCTCGGTGCAGGCCACCGCGGCCGGCCTGCCGCCGGACCTGGCCGGCGCCTGCAAGGCCAGCGGATCCACTGCCAAGGTCGAAGACGGTGGCATCTATATCAAGTTGTTCTGCATGCCGGATTCGACAGCTACGCCGCAGAGCCACCCGGCGGAATGGGCGGCGTTTTGCGCCTACGCGATCGGCGACATCGAGGCGATGCGCAGTCTGTTCCTGCGGACCCGGCAGCTGCCGCTGCGCGAATGGGAAGAATACTGGACCGCTGAAGCCATCAATGACCGCGGCATTGGCGTCGACATCAAGTTCGCCAGGAGGGCCGACCGGCTCGCCGGCACTGCCAAGACCCGCGCCGGCAACGAGCTGCGCGAGATCACCGGCGGCGCCGTCGCCACCGTCGGCCAGGTCAAGCAGCTGACCCAATGGCTGCTGCATCAGCTGCCGGACGAAGGCGTCGACATGCTGACCAAGCGGGAGGAAGAGGAGTCCGACGACGGCACCATCATCCGCCCGGCCAAGTACAGCCTGACCCGGTCGCGGATCGAGAAGCTGATCCCATACTGTCAGGCGATCGGCCACCACAAGGCGCTGCGCGCCCTCCAGATCCGTTTGTATGGCGGGTCGACCACACCGGCCAAGTATTCAAAGATTCTCGCTCAGGAGGTGAATGGCGCGGTTTTCGGCCAGTACGTTTTCAATGGTGCGCCGCAAACCGGCCGGTTCTCCTCCCGCGGCGTGCAGATCCAGAACCTGGCGCGGTCGTTCCTCACCTACGAGCACGAAGCGATCGAGGCGATCCTCAACGGCGCCGACTATGACGAGCTGGAGCGGCTCGGCGACGACACGCCTGTGGTGCGTAAATTGGCGTTGCTGATTCGGCCCACATTCGTTCCCCAGGGAACGAATCAGTTCGTGGTCAGCGACTTCGCACAGATTGAAGCGCGAATATTGCCCTGGCTGGCCGGTCCACAGTCCGAGGGCGCCCAGCGGCGGTTGAACATCTTTCGCGAGGTCGACGACAACCCCAAGCTGCCGGACCTCTACACCCGTACGGCGGGTGAAATCTCCGGCATCAAGCTACTCGGCGAGGTCACCAAGGCGCTGCGGCAGCGCGGCAAGGTCGCCGAGCTGGCGCTCGGCTTCGGCGGCGGCATCGGCGCGCTCGCTGCCATGGGTGCAAATTACGGGCTTTATCTGCCGCGGCGTGAGGCCAGAGACCTGGTTCAGGCGTGGCGTGAGGCCAACGGCTGGTGTGTCAGGTTCTGGGGCGCCCACACCGACGACGGCATCAGCAACGGCCTGTGGGGCGCCGCCAACCGGGCGTTGGATGAGCCCGGCATCGTCCAGACGGCCGGGCGGCTGGCCTACATCTACCTGCCGCAGATCCTCAAAGGCACGCTGTACTGCCAGTTGCCGTCCGGCCGCTGCCTGGCTTACCGCGGCATCAAGTACGAGAAGGTCAAGGAGCTGGATGACGACGATAACGTCATCGGCGAAACAACCCAGCTGCGGTTCTGGAAGGGTCATAGCCGGGCCAAGATTTGGCACGGCACGCTTTGTGAAAACGTCGTGCAGGCGACTGCCGCGGATATCCTGCGCGGCACGCTGGTGCGGCTCGAGCAGGCCGGCATGAACGTCAGGCTGCATTCCCATGACGAGGTGCTGATCGAGTGTGCTGAGGAGGATGTGCCGGGTGTGGCGAACTCGTTACGCTACATCATGCGCAAGGGCTTTCCTTGGACCGACGGCCTGCCGCTGATGTCGGAAGAGAACATCCAGTCCTACTATTCGAAGTGGGAGGGCAAGTGATGGTCGCCTCAACCAAAGTCCGGCCGCTGCCACCGGGGGTACGCACGCGGCTCGATAAGATGCTGTTGCTGCTTGGTTCCGACAATGACGGCGAGCGGGCGGCGGCGTCCGGCATGATCACCAACCTGCTGCGCGAGCACGGCCTGGACTGGCATGACATCGTCGGCTCGATCGGCCAGCCTGCGGCGGCGGCGGCGCCAAAGCCGCCGCCACGCAACCCAGTGCCGATGCCTGTCGGTCATGAAATAACTGCGGATGAACTCAAGCGGTTGGTGCATTTGATTTTACGTAGTCCTCTCAATAAGCGGGCGCGGGAGTTCCTGGCCGGCATGATGGACCGTGCCAACATCTACGACCTGGTTTTTTTATCCGACAAGCAATGGATTTGGCTGCGTGACTTAGCGCGGCGAGCGGGGGCGATATGAAGCATGTCATAGCACTATCTGGCGGCAAGGATTCCACCGCTATGGCGCTGCGGCTGAAGGAGCTGCACCCGCACACCGACTACACCTACGTCTGCACGCCGACCGGCGACGAGCTGCCGGAGATGTTCGAGCACTGGCGATCGCTCGGCGATCGCCTCGGCAAGAAGATTCTGCCGGTTATGCACAGCACTGGGCTTAAAGGTGTGATCCGCAAAGAGCAGATGCTGCCGAATTTCCGCGCCAGGTTCTGTACGCGGATCCTAAAGATCGAGCCGTACCGGCGCTGGCTGCAAGCTAACACGCCGTGCGTATCCTACGTCGGGCTCCGTGCCGACGAAGCGGGCCGGGCCGGCGGCGCCTACGCCGACATTGCCGGCGTCGAGATGCGCTTTCCTCTGCGCGAGTGGGGCTGGACCGAGCGGCATGTGTGGACGTACCTGGCTGATAACCAGGTACAGATCCCGCCGCGTACCGACTGTGCGCGTTGTTACCACCAGCGGATTGGCGAGTGGTGGCAGCTGTGGAAGGAATTTCCCGAGCTGTGGGCCGATGCCGAGGCCGATGAAGAGGAACTCAAGGCCACCTACCGCACGCCCGGCCGCGATACCTGGCCGACCGCATTGAAGGATCTACGCGCCGTATTCGAAGGCGGCCGGTTGCCACGCACGGTGAAGGACACTGCTGATGGCCTACGTAACGTCGGCGCCTGCCGGGTGTGTACGCTATGAGCACACAAGACGACGCTCCAGGCGAACGGGCGCGGGTCTACAGCAAGATCGCGCCGATCATCATGGAGTTCTACCGCGAGTACACCGGCGCGACATTCCACATGGAAGACCTGCGCCGCTATGTCATTAGCCGCGCCCCGGAGATTGCACCGGACAGTCCGAGTCGAATCCTGCGCGAGCTGCGACTGGAGAACCGGCTTAACTACGTGGTGCTGAGCCGGTACGAGTCGCTGTACCAGTTCCGACGCCGCGTCAAACCGCCTTTGGATGTGTGACATGCGTCAGAAATCGGAGATGCGGCCGTACCAGGACCGGATCGCCAGTGCGCTCTACGAGAACGATGAGAAGATCGCGGTCGCTCGGCCCGGCGGCGGCAAGACCGTTGCGGCGCTGACCGCGATCGGCGAGTTGATCCGCGACAAGCATATTCGCCACGCGCTGGTGATCGCGCCCAAGCGTGTGGCCCGCATGGTATGGCCGGACGAGATTGCGCTATGGGCGCATACCGCCGGGCTGTCTTACCAGGTGCTCACCGGCACGCCGCAGCAGCGGGCGATCGGCCTGGCCGAGGCACACGCTGGTCTCTACGACATCACCATCGTCGGCATCGACATTGTCGAGTGGCTGGTCGACACCCTGGTTAAGCTGCCGGACGATTCGCGGCTGTTCGATCTCTTGGTGATCGACGAGGTGTCCCGTCTGCGCAATCCCTCCGGTGTGCGCGCCCGGCGGCTACTCCGATACGCCAAGCGGTGGCGCATGGTTTGGGGTCTGACCGGCACCCTGCGGCCGTCCGGCGCCGAGGATCTGTTTATGCCGGCCACGGTGGTAACCCGCGCCAAGCTTTGGGGTAAGTCGTTCTACCGTTGGCGTAAGGATCGCTTCTACCCGCTTGATTACAATGGCTACACATGGGCGCCGCTGCCGGGTGCGGAGGAACGCATCAATGCCGAGCTGGCACCGCTTTGCGTCACCCTGCGCGACGACGAGCTGCCGCAGCTGCCGGAACTGTCGATCATCTTCGACCGGGTCGAGCTGCCGGCCGCCGCCCGCAAGCAGTACCAGGACATGGAGGAGAAGCTGATGCTGTGGGATGGCGGCGGCGAGGCTATCCTGGCTGCCTCGGCCGCGGTCGCTACTGGCAAGCTCGCGCAGATTGCCAACGGTTTCGTCTACGATGACGGTGTGACCCATCGGATCCACGGCGAGAAGGAGCAGTGGGCACAAGACATCATTGACGACGCGGACGGGTCGGTGCTGTTCATTTACGAATATCGCCAGGACTTGGAAATGCTGCGTGTGCTGCTCGGCCAGGATCTTCCTTACCTCGGTGACGGGGTCACCGACGCGGCATCTGATCATAATATCACCCAATGGAATGCGGGCATGCTGCCGTTCATGGCAATGCATCCCGCCAGTGGCGGACACGGATTGAATCTACAGCACGGCGGCTCAGACATGGCCTGGATCTGCCCGACCTGGTCTCCTGAACTGTGGGAGCAAACGATCGCTCGCCTGCATCGTTCCGGGCAGACTAAACCAGTCATCGTCCGTGTCTGTACGGCAGCGGACACAGTGGACCAGATGAAGATCGATCGGGTGTACCGGAAAATGACGGCGCAGCAGGCGTTCGAAGCCTACCTGCGGCGCCATCAAGTAGAGGGATTCGTCAACGCCTAGAGTGTAGCAGCCTTCTCTAGGCTGAGCACCAACTGGGCGCCGTCGTCGTCAAATTTGTTTTTGGTTAGGATCTCAACGATCTCTTCGTTGAGCCTGAATAGTTGATCGCGGTTGATGCGGTACCGGGTGTGGGTGTCGTCGGAAGTGATGTTGAGAACGACGGTGTTGCGTTGGGGTATGGTTAGATAGACGAAACGCACTGGCGGCATGGTGGGCCTCGTTATCCGTTTGGAGCGTGAAGTCACCACCATACTCTTCCATTAATCCCGTTCCAGTGCGCGCTGCGCAATCCCCATACTTTCATCAGCACTGACGTCATGCAAATTTGCAATTTCGCGCAGGGCTTCGCGCAGTTTCTCGTTCTTTTCCGCCAACCGCATAAGCTCGCGCAGGCCAATATTGAGCTGCCGTTCGATTTCAGTCAGCGCCGCGTACATCTCCTTCTCATGGGACATCGCGGTGCATCCACTTCAGTTCTGGACGGCCGGTCCATTTGTGGTCGAACACCAACCAGCAATAGTCCGACTTGCCGCCGCCCACCTTGCCGCCCGAGGTGATGACATGGCCGGGCGGCATCGACGGCCGCGGGGTCAGCAGCCACACGCTTTGTAGTGGTTTGTTATCTAGCCAGCGGGCGGCATTGAGCCGGGCGGTTGGCATGATCAGCGCCACCTTGTTGCGGGCGCGATCCAGCGCGTGCTTGGTAAACTCCTGGAACCTGTCGAACGGCGGGTTGCTGACGATATTGTTGGGCGTGGTGATGTGGTTTTGAAAAAAGTCCTGCACATCGCCGCGGCCGCGACGATCGATCATGTCGGCGCCGTGTGCCAGGTAGCCGGCCTTGATCGCGGAATCGATAATGCGGCCGAAGCCGCAGGCGGGATCGTAGATGTCACCGACAAAGTGCTCTTCTTCGAACAGCCGCTCGCTGACCCAGAACGGCTCGACGTAGTGCTCGTCGACGCGGGGATAGGCTTTGGCGCCGGCGGTGTGGGTCCACGGCTGGCTCATCGCACGTCCTCGTTCCACTTCCACTTACCCTTGACCCAGTGGCCGTTGACCGGATCCTCACACTCGACGGCGCGGACTTCGCGTGCCGAGGTCCAACGTTGTTCCAGGTCACGGGCGTAAGCCATTGCTTCGGCTTCGGTTTCGCAGCGCACCGCGTTGTCGTACCACTTCGGGTCGTTGTGGACGCGCACCTCCGGTTTCCAGGCCATCAGGCGCTCCCCTGGACGTCGTCCAGCAGTGCTGCCGCGTTGCGCGTCATCTCTTCGTCCACGTCCTTGAACATCTGGTTCATCACTGCGGACAGCTCGGCCATACCGATCTTGGCCGCCTGGTCGATGCTCATGAACGACTGCGCGGCGCCCATGAAGTAAGCTGACCGCATGGCGCTGATCTGGTCTTCACCGGATCCGGCTTCGCGCAGGCTGCCGGCGAACGCGGTCCATCCCGCTTTCAACGTTAGGTCCGGGTCCAGTTCACCTTTGATAACTTTGAAGATTTCAGCCATCGGCTTTCTCCAGCTGTTTGGCGCCGAGATCGGCGGCTAGCTCGTTCAATGCCGCGGTGGTTGGCGTCGGCGCCCGGTCCAGCTCGTTGACACTGGCGACAAAATCCTCGGCCCGGCGTGTCAGCAATCCGATATTAGCCATTTGCGTGGTCAGTTCGATCAGCATCTTATGTAGCCGCAGCGATTCGTGGCGGTAGCGATCGCGTTCTTCGACCATCATCTGCACCCGGTCATGCTCGCGGTTTAAATCAATACGCATCTGGCTGATGGTGTTCTGGGCGTTGATCAGGTCTTCGTGCATCTGCGTGACCTTGGCCAGCGCAGCCACGCGGTGGTCGTTCTCGACGTCGGGCAGCGGACGTGTCTGTTGCCGAGGTGCGTTCATGGTTTTCGCCTTTCTGTTGTGAAGCTGCTGCGCCGGGTAGATCACCCGGCGCAGCATGACCGCGGACGCATTACCTTTTCGCAGCCTTTTTCGGAGCTGTTCGCATAGGCCATAGATGGTCAGGTGCATCGTGGCCGATCTCTTTCAGTTCATCTTTGAGTAGCCGGTAAGTGTCTGCTGGGAATTGCTTTCCCGCTCGCCAGTTGTAGACGCCGTTCTCCGAAGTTCCGGTTAGCTCGGCCATCGCCTCGATGCCGCCGAGCGCGTCGATGATTTCAGATGTCGTTCGTAAGGTCGTCATATGGAATCAGTCCTATCTCAACATTTTTGAGGGTGCAAGCTTGTATCTCAAAATAGTTGAATTATAGTCGGGTACAATGGCCGACCCGGAAACCCAGCTGCGCGAGCTGATGATGGAGGATGCGAAGGTCTATCGCATCCGCAATCAGATCGCGGAGAAGACCGATCCGCAGGCCAATAAAAATAAAGCGTACAGGTCGAAGGCGAAGGCTAAGAAGGCTGTTAATGTTGAACCTGTCGACGAACACCCAACAGAGGAACCACCCCAATGAATAAATTGCTTGGCACCGCGTTCGCGGTGTCTCTCGCTACATTTGCACTGGCGCTGCCGGCGCAGGCTGCCACCCGTATCCTCGGCGGCCAGACTTGGACGATCGGCGGCACTGACCTGACACTCGGCGGCGTCCCGGCCGGCAATCAACCGCAGAACGCGCCCTGCGTCATCTGCGGCGCGAACCAACCAAACCAAACCAACGTCGACCAGAATTTTGGTTATACGGACTATGGCAACCAGGGGAATTTAACCTCTGAGACTTACTTTTCGTCCGGTATTCTCAGGGACACGGTGCTTGGTGCCGATACCATCTCGGCGGTCAACTACAGCGGCACACAGTTGATCAACCTGATCACTGCGTTGGGTGGCCAGCAGACGTTCAGCATCGGCATCGATCTGAACCAGGCTAGTGGGCAGGGGCCGCAGACGCTGGAGAGCTTCTTCTTCCTCGACCTGACCAGCAAGACGGTCCTGGCGTCGTTCCTGCCGGACATTAATGACGGCATTGCGCTCAATAGCATCAACAATGGCACGGGCTTTCCCGACTACCTATTAAACGGCCTGACCACTGCCGGGTTGGATCCCAACCATCAGTATGCGTTCTTTGCCCGCATGACCAACATCAATGACGGCCCTGACAGCTTCTTCATTGTGCCGGGTACTCAGGTGGCGGCGGTGCCGCTGCCGGCGGTCGGCGCCGGACTGCCCGCCCTGATCGCGGGGATGTTTGGCTTGGTTGGGCTGCATCGCCGTCGGAAGCAGCGGTTGTTGTCGGCTTGACCTTGCTGGCTCCGGCGGCGTGCATGTGAAGCGTCGCCGGGGTCGAGCTTCAAAAATGCAAAAAAATTTTGGGCGGTCTAAACGATGCTGTGGGTTTTGCTAATAGGATCGGTCTGGGCGATCACCGGCTACCCGAGCAAAGAGGCGTGCCTCGAGGCATCGCGGACATCCAACTTCAGCTACGTCACATGGTGCGTGCCGATGCAGAGCACCGGCACAGTGGTGTCTGGTCACCGTTAATTACCAACCGCCAGTACTGCCCATCGGCATCGAGAATCCGCCACCACCCATATCGAAGCCACCGCCGCCACCCCAGTCGAGGCCGGCGCCGATGTTGCCGCCACCCCAACCCCAGCCACCGAGAACCTGCGGTGAGATCGGTGACAACCCGCCGACCATGCCGCCGGACGCGGCTGTCTGATTGAGCAACGGACTCGAGTAGGTGCTGTTCTCAATGGGCGGCAGCACACCCGCCAAGGCTATGCTGCCGCCCTGGCTGCCGGGCGCGCCCGGTGCCACCGCGCCGGTCGGGATCGAACTTAATCCCGGCGGCGCAAGAGACAGCCCGCCGGCGGTACCACCGGCGGGCGTGGCGGGCTGCGCCGGAAGCACCGGCTGGGCATCAGCCGGTGGTGGGCTCGGATCCGGCGCAACCCGGCTTCCTTCATCGTTGTAGACATCGGTCAGGGCTTGGGCGATCTCCGGCGTCATCACCAGTTGCGGAGTTTGCGACGGTTCTGCGTAGCGCGCGTTCTTGCCGGTTGGCACACCCGGATCGGCGTCGATGTTGGTGTGTTGTTTAATGTCGTAGAAACCGGCGTCGTTAGCGAGGGCGTCTGTCCGGCCAAGCTTAGAACGATTTTGTCCGCCTTTTCTCTTGTATGGATCGCCCATATACGGATCGGATTCGGATTCAACATACATTCTGCGGTCATGAATGTTTGTCGACTCTGGCATCCGCGATGTGTCGATCGGTTTGAACGATCCGAGATGCTCGATAAATCCTGTGTTCTCTCGGTTGATGTATTCGGCCATTGCAGGATCGACATCAGGCAATGCGACAGCGCCACCTGAAGACGAGAAGTTCTGCGCCGGCAGTTCTGGCGCGTCGACCGCGGCGGTTGCGCCAGGTTTCTGGTCAGCAGCCGGTGTAACCTCCTCAGTGACGGCCGCTCCGGCGGCCGCCGCGGTCGGCTCTGGTGCCAGCCGCTTGCTGGCGCTGAAGTCGGTGGCACCCGAGGTGCCGAGGTCGAGGTCGCTGCGCTTGCCGACTGCCGCCGGCTTCGGCGCGCCCTCCTTCACCGCGGCGTCAAACTGCTGCTGGGTGATGCCCATCTTCGGCAGGTAGGGTTGCACGCCGGCGGCGATCTGGCTGCCGATGAACGGCGTGTTCATTGCCTCACGCAAGGTCTTGTTGCCGATGAAGTCCGGCACTTGACTGACCTTGCTCGGATCCCCCCGCTTGACCAGCTCGATCACCTTGGTGTCGAGCAGCGCGTGTGCCGGGTTGACCGCGGGAGCGGCTGGCGGCGCCGGCTTGGCGACCGGCGGCGGCGCAGGGGGCGCGGCTGCCGGAGGTTTGACCGGCGCCGCTGCTGCCGCAGCCGGGGTAGTAGGGGTAGGCACTACGGCCGCGGGAGGTGGAGCTTGGGCTGCTGGTGTCGCTGCCGGTTCTTCCGGCAGCAATGTTTCCGGTTCGGTCGCCGCGATTGCGGCAGCACCCGGCGGCGCACTTGGCGTGGGTGCCGCCGCCGGAGCCGCAGCCGGCGCAGGCTTCGCTTCAGCTTGCGGGGGCTGGGCGGGAGCCTGTGCCGGAGCTGTTTTTGGTGTCGCTGCTGGATCCTGTTTGCCGCCCCAGTCCTGGGCCGCGGTCGTTCCGGCGTTTGGATTCTTGTAATAGTTCGGATTGTCGAACGCCTGCGCTTCCTGGCCGCGGCGAATGGTCAGGCCGTGCAACGGCTTCTTGGCGCCGGATGCGTCGGTGACCTTGTCGTACTGGACGAAGATCTCTTTAGCCTGCTTCCAGTCGCCGGCCTTCACCGCGGCAGCCAGGCCGGTGTTGTTCAAGGCGGCGCCGCCGGTGTTGAAGCCGAGCGAGGCGAGCGAGTTGCGGATCGCCGGCGGGGTGTTGGGGTTGAGCGCATCGATCGTTGCCAGGTGCCGGCTCAGTTCGGCGTTCATCTCAGCCCTGGCGGTCGGCTCGTCGATGCTGGTGCGGCCCTTGGCGGCGGTGCCGTAGCCGATGTTGGTGGTGCCATAGTCGGCGAACGACTTCGGCGTGAAGTTCTCCTTCTTGGCCACCCACTCGGTCAGCTCCGGCGGCACGCCAGCGGCGTGCGGGCCTGTCGCGGATGTAGCGGATGTAGCGGATGCCGGGTTGGAGAACGATTGCCCTTTATAGCCAGGATTGATCTGGACGTGCGGCGCGTCACCCTTGACCGGGAAGTGGACGCCAAACTTGTCCTGGTTGCCGGCGTTCAACCACTGCCGGAACGGGCTGTCGGGCAGGTCGCCGGCGCTACCCTTCTGGTGCTGCGAGTGGCCGGCCTTGGCGGCGATGCCGCCGGTGCCGGCCTCGTACTTGTCGCGGTAGATCTGCTGCACGTCGGCGCCGCGGGAGAACTCGCCGTACTGCGCCCGCTTGCCGGGGTTCTCCTTCTCGAACGCCTCGCCAGCGGCACGCAGCCGGGCGGCCAGTTCGGGATCAATCCCCTGGTAGCTGCCGGCCGCGGTCAGCGGCGCGTCGACGATCTTGCCGTCCTTCAACACACTGTGGTGACCGCCACGCTCCTGTAAGAACTTGAGATCGGCTTGGTAGGTCGGGCCTTCGGCCGATCGCTCGACCGGCGCCCTGAGCCTGGCGCGGTTGGCGCCCGGCCCAGGCGGCCGCTCCGGCATGGCCGGCGGTGTCGGCGGCTTCACCTGCTGCTGTGCCTGCAGCTTCTGCTGCAGGGCCTTGTCCTTGGCGGCGCCGAAGCCGCCCGAGATCGTTTCACCGATGCTATCGTCACTCTGCATCGGCCGCTGCAGCGACGAGGTGACCTGGCCGACCAGCGGCTGCACCTGCAGCGGCTTGGTTTCGTCGACGTGGATGTCTTTCGCGCTCGGCCCCTTGAGTATGCGCTCGAGGAATTGGGTCATCTGGCTGGGCTGTGTGCCGGGTGGCACCACACCCAGGTTGACGCCGAGCGCGTGCAGCGCACGCGAAGTATCATCGCCGAGCAGCGGCTGCTTGCCGGCGATCATCGTCTGCTTGCTCTTCTCGCGCTCGAGCGCCTGTTCGTCCATGTAGGCCATTAGCGTCGTGGCCCCGCTAGTGGTGGTCCGCCCGGCCCGGATGCCGCCGCTGAGGCGGCGGTGATTGCTGCTGCCAGGTCAGCGATGGTGTAATCGCGCTGGAAGGGCTGGCCCTCCAGTGCATTGAGCGCGGTCGGCGACTGCATCATCCGGCCGCCGATCGCCCGCCGGATCGGCCCGAGCGAGTAGCCGGCGATCCGTCCGGCGGTGTTGCCGCCGGGTACGCCGGTCACGGCGCTGACCGCGCTGCCGATCTGGCCGCCGACCTCGCCGGCAGTCAAACCGCCGACGACGCCTTGACTGAGATTGCCCATGGTCTGGCCAAGCCCTCCTTGTCTGGTGGGTTGGTTCAGTGCCTGGGCGATCAGTGCCAGGCGGTCGACCCGGTCGCGCTGCGGGCCTGCTATCACATCCAGCGATTCGTCCGCTATGCCCCGGACCCGGGTGGCAAGCTGCCGCGGCCCCGGCGCGCCCTGGTTCGGGCTGTTGATAGTCTGGTTGCCGAGCAGGCGCAGGTAGTCACCGAAAGTCTGGTCGAGCGGCGACGGCCCCTGCCCGCGTGCGACCGGCTGGCTGGTGGCTTCCAGCATGCGCAGCCGGGTCGGATCCTGCTCACCCTGCTTGAGGTAGTTGTAGCCGGACGCGGCATTGGTACCGGCCCGCTCGGCTACGCCGGTGAGCTGCTCATGCGGTCCGCCCTCACCCATCGCGGCGGCGTAGCGTTCCTGGGTGCGATCGAACACGGCCGGCGGCACGCCCTGATTGACCGCGGTGCCGCGCATCTCGCGGGTAGCAGCGGCTTCGACATCGCCGGCGTAGCGGCTCGGGATCGGATCCATACCTTCGCCGGCGATCCGGGTGCCGCTGCGGAAGTCGCGCAATTGATTGTAGGTGCCACTGGTATCGAGGATGGCGCCGGTGACCGGGTCGCGTGGGAACCGCGCCTCGATCGCGTTGGCGCGGGTCTCCAGCGGCCGGGCGGTGATCGGATCGGTCTGACCTGCAGCCTGGCGCAGCGCGTCCAGCACCGGCTGCCAGTCGGCCACGGCGCCCGGCCCGACCGTCTGTGCCAGGGCTTCCTGCGGCGCCGCCACCCGGGTCCGCAGGTCGTCGGCGTTGGTCCTGGCGATGTCGCCTACCGCGGCGCCGATGTCGGCCGGCGCCGGCGTCGGATTGACCGAGCCTCTGGCGTCGGCCATGTCGTCCCAGGCGGCGCCGGTCTGGTCGCGGGCATTCATGCGGCGGTTCTGGGTGAAGGTAGACGCGCCGAAACGGTTGGCGTTGGCATTCTCCCGCATCCGTATGGTGTCGTTGCCGAGCGCGCTGGCCGGTAGTTGGACGCCCTCGACCCGCGCCGCCTGCGCAATCTGCGGTGCTTCCGGCCGGCCCATGCCGCGGTACTTCCAGTCGATGTAGCTGCGCGGCGCCTGGCCGGCGGCACTGGCGCCACCGCCGCCGAGGATCGCGCCGAATAGCGCGCTGGTCTCCGGGTCGACGCCGGCCGTCCGGCCGACCTTCTCGCCGATGTCGGCGCCATAGTGCGAGCCGACTGTCGGCGCCACTGTGGTAGTGCCGAGCCGGGTCAATGCGGCGCGCACCGCCGCCAGCGCGTTCGGCGCCGCGGCCACGCCGCGGGCGATCGCCGACGCGCCGCCGCCGAGCAGGGCGCTGGCGCCGCCTTCGAGCAGTTGCCGGATCGTGCTGGCATCGGCCGGCAGTGGCTCGGCGCCGACCGCGTTCAGCGCCATCGGCCCGAGGTAGGGGATCTTGGTCTCGGGAAAGATCCCGGCCCGGGATCCGGCATTGCCGACGGCGATCGCCAGGTCGGGTATGCCGGTCAGCGCGCCGCCGCCGATCCGCGCGGCGGTGTTGTAGGCGGAATAGGGATCGCTCGGCGTGGCTGGAGCTGCGGCCGGTGCCGGAGCGGGTGTCGGCTCCGCAGTCGGTGCCGATGCCGCGGTGCCGGCCGGCGGCGCTGGCGCGGCGCCGTCCCGCAGCTGCTTGTATTGATCGGTCTTGGCCTGGAACTCAGGCGTGCCTTTCAGGTGCTGATTCTCGGTGGCCCACTGCACCAGGCTTTCCAGGGTGTCGGCCATCACTGCACTCCGAATGCTTCGTTACCGCGTTGGACCACCGGCGGCACTGCCGGGGCGGCAGCGCCGCGCCGCGCGCCAGTGGCTGGTGTTGCGGTGGCGGCGGCTGGATCTACGGCCCGGCCCCGCTGCAGGATGGCTTCCTTGTCGAACGGATGCATCTCCGGCATCTTCGGCACCGCCACGTTCGGGTCGACGCCGCGGCTCTTCGACACCGTGTCGCGGAAGTGATCGGTGACCACGTTGCGGTTCTGCTCGTACTCCTTCATGCGGACGTAGCCCTGCTCGATCAGGTTGGCGCGGGTCTCCGCACTCATCATGCCCTGGTCGGTGAACAGCTTGGAGTACAGCGCCGCCATCTGCTGCGCCATGGTGCCGGCGCCCTGGGTCAATTTGATTTCGCCTTCGCGCACCACCGAGCCCGGGTCGAACAGCTTGGCGATCGCGTAGACGATCTGCAGATCGGTGGTGTTGTTGATCGGCCGGTTGGTGGCCTCGATCAGTGAGTTGTAGCTGGGTATTGCTGACAGGTAGTCTTTAACCTCCTGGGTCCGCATGACGCGGTCGGAGATGTCCAGCGGATCTCCTGCCAGGCTGCCGGTGACCCGTGACGCATTCGGATCGACCGGCGTCCCGGTGCCGGACGTCGACAGCATGCCACCGCGGCCGAGCAGGTCGACCACATGCGGCGGCATCTCCTGGGTGTGGACGTACTTCTCTTGCTTGACGCCGTTGGCTTCCTCGAGCACGCGCGAGGATGGGTAGGCGGTCGGCGCAAAGATCGCGATGTTCATGCGCTCGGCCTGGGTGAGATCGCGGCCGACGCTTTGCCGGGCGATCACTGCCAGCCGCTCGCGGGCGGTGGATTCATCCAGCTTCGGCGTAAGATCCGTAGGTCCGGTGGTGGCGAGCGTGTGACCTGGCGGCACTGCACCGTTGGGGCCAAACAGCGGCCGGTTGGTGCCAAGCTCGGTCTTGTTGTTGTTGGTGGTGACCCGTTGCCCGGTCGGCTGGCCGTCGATGCCGATCACCGCGAGCGTGTGCGCGGCCGGTACGCTTTTCTCTTCGCCGGTGCGGAACCGGCCGGTGGTCAGGAACTGCAAACGGTTCTGTTCGTCCTGATCGGTCGGCGCGCCGCTTAAACCGACGCGGGCCTTGGCATAGCCGCCAGGCAGGTCGCCGGCGCCCTGGTGCGCCTGCGCCCGGGCGGTCGCCTGGAAGAACGGCAGCTCGGCCTTGTAGCGTTCGGCCACCTTCGGATCGACGTACTTCTCCTGGTATGTGGTCGGCGGCAGGAAGGTCTCGCCCGGCAACGTGCTCGGGTCGGCCGGATTGACCGGCCCCTGCTGCTCGATCGGGATGTCGCGGGTGCTCTGTGGCGGCCCGGCAGTGGCAATTGCTGCAGCCGCGGTGTCGCCGGCGGCGACGGCGGCGTCGAACTTGGCTTTGTCCTCGGCCTGCTTCTGTCGCAGCGCGACGATGTGCTCGACCGTCAGCTTCTGGTCGAGCGCCGCCTTCGGCGCGCCAGTGATGCTCTTGGCTATGTTAGTGGCGAGACTGCCCCAGGATGGATCCTGCTGGTAGGTGAGAAATTCCGATCCCATGCTGCCCTCATACGCTCGTAGCTAGCGCGTTGCCGAGGCCGGTCCCGGCAACGCTGGCGCCGGCTTGCGCTAATCCCCCAGCTGCACCGCCGCTGTACTGTGAAATCTTTATCGGCTCGACTGCCTTGGCGACGTTGTAGGCGGACAACTGTCCGGCGCGCTCGTTGCCGGCCAGGCGGATGTCCTGGCCTGCAGCATTAAAAATGCTGTTGGCGCGGTTGGTTAGGCCATACTGCGAGCCGCCGTAGGACTGCACGTTGGCGAGGGCGGCGATACGTTTCCTCGCTTCGATCGCTGCCTGCTGGATATGCCCTTGAATGGCACTCTTCATCTCGTCGGAGCCGTTCTCCTGCCCGGAGAACATGGCAGAGGCGATCGCGTTGGGGTCGCCCTCGGCCTGGTTGGCGATGTCTTCCGGCGTCAGTGCCACCTTCAATCGATCGGCTTCGTTCTCCTGTGCCGCGGTCTGCTTCTTGGCGTCCAGCTCCTCGAGCGAGCCACTGCGCGCGGCCTCGGCATTGAGCCGCAGCTGCTCGTCGCGCTTCAGATATTCTTGGGATTGTCTTCGCTGGTAGGCGACCCACTGATCGTTGGCAGCATTTTGCTGCGAGGCCATGTCTTGCTGCTGCTGCATGTTGTACATCGACATGCCGATGCTGAAGCCAAGACCAATGATCGAGACGGGATCGCACATGGTTCAGCTCGGTTACGTTATGGTTCCAGATCCAGCCTCGCGGCCGGTCCGGGCGGCGAGTGCCTTGTTAGCCTGATACTCTCCGACCGCCGGCGCGACCGCCGAGCCCAGGCCGATGGCGATCGGCTTGAACATGTCGCCCAATGCGCCCGGGTTCGGCTGCTGCAATTGCGCGTTGCCGGCAGATGTCGCCGCGGTGTTGGCGGCGACGGTAGGGTCTTCGGTGGCGTACAGCTGGTTGTAGGCTTGCTGCTGCTGCGCCGCGATCGATTTGCGCAACTCAGCCGTATCAGTATCGGCCTTGGCCTTCAGCGCCGCCTCGTTGACGCCCTGCTGCTCGGTCAGCTTGTTCTGCACGAAGCCGGCGGCGCCGGAGCGTAACAACCCGGCGCGCGCCAGGTCCGCTTCGGAGGTGCGCTTGGCCTCGCCGTACTGCTTCTCCAGCTGCGGCAGTGTGTAGTCCAACCCGGCCTTGCGATACTTCTCATAGAAAGCATCGCCGAAGTTGTCGTTGCCAAAGATGCTATCGATCGCCGTCTTGCCCTGATTGAGCCGAGCCTGGCGCTCGTTCTCTTTGTCGCGAGCTTCCTGGGCGCGCTGCATCTCCAGCTGCACCATTTGATTGTTCGATGGTCCGCTTCCGCCTTTACCGCCCATGTGCTCACCTCATACTTGCGCGTTCGGATCGACCGGCGCCGTCTTGCTGTAGTCTGCCCAGAAGCCGGGCGGCGTCAGCACCGACTTGGCGACGATGTTGCCGGTGGAATCCTTGGTGGTCTCGGTGCCGGACACGCCCTCGGCCGGTGCGGTCGTGGTGTCTGGCTTCGAAGTGTCTTCCGCGGGCTTTGCCGTAGCGTCAGTGGCCGCTTTCTTGACGTTGATGTTCGACTGGTACCCAGTCATATCCAGCGGCGCCTTCTTGGCCAGCGTCTGCTGTGCCTCTTCCAAGGTTGCATTGCCCGACTTGTCGAGCGGTTCCTGGTAGTACTGCTGTCCACCGCCACCCTTGCCGCCCATGACTACTCCTACTTGCTTATGCTGAGACTGCCTTGTGTGTTCGACGCTTTCTGTTTGCCCTGCGCATCCCAATTCGACGGCGGCGCCAGCAGTGTCGCGGCCAGCTGGTCGCCGGTGGTGGTCTGCAGTTTGCTGCCGCTGCTGATCGGACTGCCGGCCGAGATCGCCGGCCCGAGTGGCGCGTTCGGGTCGACTGCCGGCGCGGCCGGTGCCGCCGGTGCGGCGGCTGCGGGCGCGACGATCGGCGGCGCCACTGGTGCCGGTGCCGGCTCTGGTGCGGGTGCGGCTACGGGCTCTGGCGTCGCCTCCGGCGCGGGCGGCGCGATCCAGTTCGGATCGGTTTCTTTGTTCCAGAAGCCGCCGTAACCGTCATATTCGGGCGGCAGGGCCGGGTTTCTGATGTATCCGCCGTAGCCGTCGTAGATCGTGTCCGGTTCGATCCGGTAGCCGCCGTAACCATCATAGACTGAATATGGCATGGCCCACCTATCTGGTTGTGCTGATGCTGCCAGGCGTGGTCGCCGGCCGCTGCGATTGATTTGCCCAAATCGACGGCGGTGGCAGCAGCGACCCAGCCAGGAGAGCGCCGGTGGATTGCGGCGGGCCGCCGCCAGGTTGCAGCTTGCTGACGATCGGACCGCCGGCCGGGATTGCCGGGCCGAGCGGCTCGACTGGCGCCGCGGCCGCGGGAGCGGCCGGTGCCACTGGCGGCGCCACCGGCGCCGGTGGCGGTGCCATCTGCGCCGGCGCCATCGGCAGGTTCAGTGGTGGCGGCGCCGCCGGTGCCGGTTCCGGTTCCGCTGCCCAGCCCGGTTCGGATCCCCAATGATAACCGCCGCCTATGTCGTTCCAAGGCATCAGAGCACCACCGTGAAAATCATGCCGACCGGCTCGCCACCGAAGTGCCGACCGATCATGTTCATCAGTGAGTTCTGCTCCGGCATACCGGAGCAGATTGGGAAGTTGATCACCTTGCAGCCGTCGCGGCGGGCCAAGGTGATGACCATGTCGACCAAGCGGCGGCCGAGGTCGGTGCGCTGGTACTTCGGGATGGTGTAGGTCTCGTCCATCACGCCCATCGGCTCGGAGAACACATCGAACACATGGTAGCTGCAGACGCCGACCAGCTTGTTGTTGTCCAGCGTATCGAGCGCGATGACGTACATGGCGAACTGGGTGCCGACCGCGTTCGCTAAGTAGCGTTCGGATTTCTCCCGGTGATACTTCAGGTGCTTGGCCCAGCCGGACAGCTCGAAGAACTCGCCGAGGAAGTCGGCAAGCATCGGAGCGTCGGCCGATTCCGCCATGCGGACGTTAATGTGCGGGGTACGCACCGTCCGCTTTGGTTTTGGTAGTTTGATAACCGGAATATTCATCAGCCAGCCACCTGTACGAAATGAAGTCCTCACCCTCGATGCCATAGCCGGACAGCACGCCTTCGGCCCTGGCGCCAATTAAACTCATGAATCTGCGGACATCATCCCGGTGGCGTAGTGCCACCGCATCAACGCGGTGTATTCCGAGGTCGACCAACATCGGTAGAACGAAACCACGGATCTGCCGCATCATTGGTAACACGGCGCGACCCCAGTCGTCAGTGCCGAAGGCGAAGCCGGCAGCCACACCCTGGCGTTTCAGCACCGCGCCCCAGACTGAGATCGGGCCGCGGTCGAGGCTCCAGGCGCAATACACAAACAGCTTGTGCCGCATGATCAACCCTGGCAGCCGCTCCATGTCGGTGCCAGCCGCGGTCATCTCGGCTACGTCTTCCTCGCGCATGTGCTGCAGCACATGCCGGATTATGCCGACGTCGGCCTGCGCGATCTCGATCATCCGGTCTCGGCCCCTGCGTAATGTACCACCATGTTGGACAGGGTTTGCGGTCCCAGCTCCTGCGACCGCAGCCGCAGCGACATGTGGGTGGCGTGGCCAAACAGCTGGATCTTGCCCTGTGGGAACGACGGTCCGTTGAACTCGCCGATGACGTCCTCGATCGTGGGGTCGGCCACATTGAACGCGGCCGACACCTGCCACGGCACGCCGGAGCAGGTGGCATCCAACGCAGTGAAACCTTTGAAGGTGGCCACGCCCTCGCCGGCGTGAAATGGGAAGATCAGCTCGACCGGACAGTCGTCATAAATGGGTCCGACATCGGAGGTGCCGCCGTAGGCATAGACGGTGTTGTTATCGTCGCGCACCACCACGCGATTTTGATGGATACAGGCGGCGGTGATGACGAAGCCGGCATCGTACTCACTCCAAGCTGTGATCTTCGGCCCCGGGAACGCTGATAACACATAGATCTTAGAGGTTAAGGGGGCGGCGGCGTCGGCTTTTGAGCCAGACATAATGATCCAGAACCTTCCGGTTACCGGCTGCAGCAGTGCGATCGTGCCGCTCATCCAGTCCGGCCCCATGGCGCGGAATAGATCCTGCATCAGTGGATCCAGCGGCGAGCCGATGTCGGACACCGCCGCAGCCAGTGAAGAGTTTCTAGCGCGTAGTGATCTGACACCTGATTGCGACAGGTACATCACATCGCCGGAGCCGTACTGCATCACTGAGCGCCAGGCGGTGGTGCCGGCCTGGCGCAGCGTCTGCACGTATTGGTTCTTGGTGAAGTCGGGATCCATGATCCACAGCTGCACCGCGGTCGAGGAGAAGATCGCCAGCTTGTCGTAGTAGACCTCGAGCGCCACCGAATCTGTCATATCGGAATCGCCCATCGACAGGTCGATGAAGTTGGTCGGATTGGGCGGCGCCATGCCGGACCAGTCGCCGGCGTTACCGATCGCCGAGAAGTACAAGATGCTATGCTCGACCGTGTACATCTTGTTCTTGTAGGTGCGGCAGTAGAAACCGCGCGCCAGTGGCAGGTTCAGGCCGTCATAGTAGCGGCCGATGTTGCCGGCGGCGTCCTTCCACAGGATCACGAATACTTTGTTGTCGAACAGGTCGTAGTCGACGATCTCATAGATCGTCGCGGTCTGCTGACCGAGCACGCCGATCGACCAGACACCGGACGGCGGCTCGACCTTGTAGGGGCCGTTCGGGCCGAAGGTGTAAAGTTTCTGGTTGACCTCGACCAGGCCGCGACTGGCGCCGTCGACCGACCAGAACGGCACGAACGCCATGCGCTTCTCGATCTCACCACCCGGCGTGACATGGGCGTTGGTCATGCGGCGCAGCGTTCCCGCCGGCGCGGTCAGCTCACTGCGCCGTAGATCCAGACCGGCAGCGAAGTCGGTGATGGTGAAGTAGGGCAACTACTCCCTCCATCAGTTCGGGATGTAGTCGAGATAGCGGACGCGGCTCGCGGACTTGTCGGGATCGAAGCCGCCGCGCTGATTGCCGCCCATGTTGTAGTTCTGCCTCTTGTCCGCCCCCTGGTCGGCCAGCACCCGCCGCAGCGCGTTCTGCGCCTTGGTCAGCTTCATCGGCGCTGCTTCACTCTTCTGCACAGCCAGCATCTCGGCCGCGGCAAACAGCACGATCACCTTGGAATCGATGATGCAGGTATCGGTTGACGCCACCAGCGGCGACAGCGGCGCCTGGCCCTCGAACCGCATTATCAAGTTGTCGGTGGTCGGCACCGGCATTATCCGCAACTGTCCAACCGGATTGGTTATCGGCGCGGCACCCGCCGTGTTGACGGTGACGACGTTGCCCCAACGTGTTGGATTGCCGGAGTTAGACATCCCCGGGCGGACCATGTGCGCCTTGATGCCGTAGGACAGCGGCGTCCATGACGACTTGACGGTCAGTACCGGCGGCGGCACGGATGATGCCGTCCAGAGTGTTGGAGCAGCTGCGCGCTGTTGTGCGAACGTCAGCGGCGGTGGGCCGTTGACTAGATCGAAGTTGAGCCGCCAGACCGAATTGTCGGCAATATCGCGTGCATAGGTACCAGCCGCGTAGAAGGTTGAATTTGCCCAGTACGGCACCGTGGTTGTTACCAGGCTACCTTGTGCCACCCAGATCTGGGCGATCTGATCGAACGCCATCGCCGGCGGGTAGGAGTAGATCTCCTGGTTGGAGATCAACGGTATGTCGACCCACATCTTCAGGTGCTGCCAATTGTAGGCGTCCCACAGCTCGCGCTGCTGCCGCGCCAGCAGGACATCGATCGTGTCCTGCGCCTGCACTCCCTGGGCAGGGTTGAGCGATGCGCCAATCTCGGCACGTAGCTCGCGGCGCAGCTCCAGCAGCGTGACCCCCAGTGGCACTAGCCGGCGTCCTTATGCTCCGGTGGCGGCGGTGTCCGGCGGCCGCGTGCCGGCCGGAAGATCGGCTCGAGTTGGGTTCCGGCCTTGGCGACTTCGTCCTCGCCGTCGTCTTCCTCGTCGTCGCCGTTGCCGTTGGTGATCGCTGGCGCGACCTTGGTGGAGATGGCGCCGCCTTCATAGTGCGGCAGGTTCACCTCTTCGGTCATCATGTAGTCCATGCGGAAGGCCCGCCCCGGGAAGCACCGCTCGACAACTTCACGGCCATAGATGCTCATCAGCCGGTTCTTCTCTTCGGTCGGCCACACTTCGCCGATGCCGATCGGCATGATGTCCATGACGTTCTCGTCGCCGTGCAGCGTCTGCAACACCTGGATCTCCGGCCAGGTCACCGGGTTATGTGCGCCATAGATCACGGTATGACAGTTCTGACCGGCAAGGTTGATCTTGCAGGCGCAGTATTGGATCTGCTTCGCCATAGTCTCTCCCTAATGAAAAAGACCGGAGTGCTAAGAGTGTCCGCTCCCCGCACTCCGGTCCCGCGCTGCGATCAGACAATATCCATGACGACAGCGCCGTTGAGGCGCCGCGCACAGAGTTGCCCGGTCGAAGTGATGGATCGATAGATCACGTACTTATCGGGTGCGCGATCCGGTGAGTGCTGGTGGCGCCACTCGTCCTGCATGGCGACCAGGTAGATGTCCCGCGAATCATACCAATAGCAACGCTTGCTCTTGCCGAGCTGGTCCAGCGTTGGGTCGTATTCGAAGTCGGTGCCGGCATAGGAAATTTGCCCGACACTGACATCCTTGGCGCCAGAGAAGCCCTGCATGCTGTAGTTACCGTTGGCGCGCAGTTCAGCTTCCAAGGCAGCAAGCCAGTCACTGCCACAGAAGCCGGTGTTCGGCTTGGCGCCGTACCGGGTGAGCTGGCGATACTCTTTCTGCAGCAGGGTGATCAACGCGCCGCCGTTGGCGGCACTGGACGTAATTGGCCCGCCACCCCAGGCTGACAGTGCCGGCGTGCCGGTCACAGCCGTACCCATCGCCGAGGTATAGGCGCGGTTCCTCCACCACGGCTTCTGCGCCCGGTTGATGCCAGCGACGATGCCAACGCTTGGGTCGTCAGTGACCAGTGCCGCCATGCCGGCTAAAGCTTTGGCATCAGTGGCGCCGTTGGTCCACAGCAGGTTGTTCATGCAGCGGGCGTACTGCTCGCTGACATCTTGCAACGCATCCTGCAACAACCCGACCAGGACGGTGTCGTCGCGGCCGGAGTGCTCGTTGACGTCGTCCATGTTGCCGGAGTCGGAGACGCTGATGCCGTCGGTCTTCAGCTCGGAGTGGGTGAGCATGATGCCGATGTGCATTTCCTTCCAGGGGAACACCGCCTGGGTCAGGTTCGCAGGGGTGTAGTAGGTGACCGCGTCGTCGAGCTGGTAGCCCTTGAGCTGGTCGTCAGTGCCTGGCGCCGCGGTATTACCGAAGTCACCCTTGACCGAGATGATGATATTCCCCTTGCCGCCGGGGAAGGTCTTCTTCTTGGATTCCATCGCCGCCAGCAGCGGCTTCTCCTGGATCGCCTCCTGGAAGGCGGTCCCTTTGTTCATCCAGTAGTCCAACGCCGCCGTAGTGATGTGGGCGAGCAGTGGCGCAGAATAGGTAGGCATTTAAGCACCTCTGGAATTAGAGGCGCGGCGCTCCCTCGCGAGCAAATCTGACTGCTTCCAGCAGTGACGTAGGCTCGGGTGCCACACCAGCGGTTCTTCCGGTGCTGCTCGGGACACGCGATGTGGCTTGGCGTCTGGTTCCAGCCCAACTTTCGTACTGCGCGTTAACGCGGCGGAGCGCCTCTTGGGCGATCTGCACACCGTTCTCGGGCGACTTAGGTGGACCGTATTCCTGGACTAGCGCCATCATCGTGGACTGAACAGCGGCTTTTTTCTTAGCCGCATAGTTGGTGTCCGATCGTATGATCTTCAGTTCCCAGTTGTTGACGGCAGTCGCCACCTTGTCGGCCAAGATCTCCCGCTGCAATTGCAGCTGCTGTTGCGCTGACGTTTGCTGGTGCTGCTGCAACGCGGCCTGTTGTCGGACCGCATTGTTTTGCGCCATCGCCTTGTCCATGCGCTCTCGCGAGTACATGGCCGCGGCCTGTGTCGTCATATGCCCCTGCTGCACTGACTGTTGCAGATCAGGGGGCAACGAGATGCCGAGGTATTCCTCGCAAAGCTTCATGTACGGCTGCACGCCGGTATGAAACTTTACGAAGTCACCGCGGCGCATCGCCGCCATCAGCTCAAGGCCAAACAGGAAATCGTCCTGACCGATATCGTTCTTGCGAAGATAATCGGTGACCTTGCGGGCCATATCCGCGTCCGGCTCGAGCGACTTCAGACGCTGTACCTCGGCCGACAATTTCTGCCGTTGCGAGTTCAGCTTCTTGATGCGCCGTTGCGCGGCCTTGGAAAGCTTGGCTAATTCGTCAGGTGTCGGCTCTTCCGACAACTCGGGTTCGCGATCGCGAACGGACTTCCTTGCGACTTGGGATGGCGAGTCCCCCCTTGAGCCGTCGGTGTCTGAGTAGTCGTCATCCTGTCGCAGCTCAGGCACTGCGCTCTGGATGGCGTCTAGGAGACTTCCCGCGGTATCGCCGGCGTCCGTACCTGGCGAAGGTACCTGCTCGATCGACGGTGCTATCTCAGTGGATGGCACCTTGTCGTCATCGGCCATATCAAATTCCCCCGGTGCCGATCGGCACCTTCAAGCGATCATTACGTCAATTCAGGTTGTTTGTCATCAACCTGGCATTGTCGGCATCGTCACCTGCTGCGGCATCGGATGCGGCCGCGCCGGCGGTGCGCCGGCCAGTGTCTGCTGCGCGTCGGGCGCCGACGGCGGCGGCGCTGCCTTGGCGCCGCCATCTGGCGCGTTGACGGCGCCCTGCGGCCCCATGCCCGCGCCTGGCGCAGCACCTGCGCCAGCCGCGGTGGGGCCGGCGCTGCCAGACATAGCACCGTTCATCGCAACGATACTCGGCAGCGAGGACTTGAATGCTTCGGTCAGGTCGAGGCGATCGTCGAGCCGACGCAGCGTATCCTTGGCCAGGAACTCCGGGTCGATGCCGGGCAGCTGGATCAACAACGGCATCAGCCGCTGGGCGTTGGCGATCTCCTGCGCCTGGTTCGGCCGACCCATGGAGCCCGCTTCGATCTCGAGCAGGATCTCGTTGGCGATGTCCTGCGCGACCGGCTCGGCCGGCCAGACCGCGCCCTGGCCGACGATCTTTTTGACCCGTTCCTGCGACATCTCCCGCATCAGGATCTGGCCGCCGTTGCGGGCCAGCTGCGTCAGCAGGTCGTTCAGGTCATCGATATTCGACCCCATGGACGTCATCCGCGAGCCTTCGGCAATCTGCGCCTGGGTCGCCGTGGTGTTCGAAGTGCCACCAAGGTTCGCTTCCTGGATGCCTGTCGTCCGTAGAATGTCCTCATAGACTGGATTTACTTCGTACAAATTCGGATCGATCCCTGGCCCGGCGTAGGGTTGCAGGAGCTGTTTGACGTCCTGCTGCGGCTGTAGCGCGTTGAACTCGATCACCGCATTGGCTTCGCGGTTAGTCAGCTTCTCCATGTCGTCTTCGTCCATGGATCCAGCCACCACCGCAGTGAACGGCCGGCCGGCAATACGCTGTTCTTTCAAGCCCTCGCGGCAGCGGTTGTACTCGAGCTGCATGTCGCGCATCAGCCTGACGTCGCTCGGCGGGAACAGCTCGTTCTCATCCTCGATGCCGTTGAAGATCAAGGCGTACCAAGGGTAGAACCGCTCGTTGTAGATCTCTGGCGAAGCAGGTTCTTTTAGGAACTCTCGGTAGCCGTCACAGACCACATAGACCAAGCCGTCGTTGCGGTTGTAGATCTCCCAAACGATCGCATTCGGCTCGCCGCGGTTCTTACTCTTGTCCTTGCTGCTCATCCAGTCTTCCATCGCCTTGGATGGATCGGTGTCGCTGTCGGAGCCGTACTCGGTGCAATGACCGCGCACGTCAACGCCATAGATCTCTTCGATCTCGCTAACGGATAGGAGATACTCCTCGGCGACCCAGCCGGCCGCCACCCAGTTGCGCAGGTCGATGCACTTGATGTCGGGGATGATGCGAGTCGACAGCGGGAAGTCGAAAGTAAGCCCTTCCCGCACCACCGCGCCCTGCGCCTTGAATAAATCCTGCAATAGCAGCCGGAGCTGCTCGGCCTCAGAATCGTCGTTGTCGGTGATGCTGTCGGTGGCGTCGGCTGCCAGGCGCTCGAGCGTGGCCAACCGTTCGTTGGCGTCGGCGATGCCCTTCTCCAGGTCGGGCCGCTGCTGCATCACCCGCTCGAAGCCGAGCTTCACATAGGCCACGCCATTGGTGACGGCGCGCCGCACGCTCATTTTCAGCATGCTTTTGAAGGGGTGCGGCTGGTTGTCGACCTCGTAGGAGTAGAGCAGCTCAAGGGTCCGAGCCAGCTTGTCCATCATGATGTTCTCGGACTTCACCCTGGCCGCATCCATCATGATGTCCATGCCGGAGCCGACCGCCTGCGCAATCATCGGCGAGGCCGGCGGCGCCATGCCGCCGGCGGCGGCGCCGGCAGCGGCCTGGCCAAGCTGGTCACCGAGCCCCTGCGGCTGCTGCATTTCGCCAGGGATCGGGCCGGCACCCATACCCGGCATGGTCGCGCCACCGAGCGCGGCGCCCATCTGGCCGGAGATTTGGTTCACTGAAGGTGACGGCATCGACGCCGGGTTGGGCGGCATGCCGCCGGCCATCAGCATGCCGATGTCGGGCGGGCTGCCAGTTGCCATCGGCATCATGCCCTGCACCGCGCTACCGGCGGCACCGGCGACCTGGCCGGCCATACCAGGTGGCATGCCGGGCATGCCGCCAGGCGCCATCGGCCCTTGGCCCATGGCGCCAGCAGCTTGCGCCTGCTGCATCATCATCGCCGCAGACTGCATCAGCTGATTGAGCGTGGTCTGGCTTTCGTCCCAGGAGGTGGCATTGAGCCTTGGCCGCTTCTTGGCCACTGCCTTGGGGTTTTTGGCGTAGAGAAACGCCGTCTTTTGCGCCACCAATCTGAGCGTGAGGTTGGCGACGTAACGCTTGTCCTTGGCGTCCTTGGACCACTGCTTGCCGAAGCAGAACTCCTGGTCCTCACGCATACGATCGAATGACGGCTTCCAATACCGCTTGGCCTTTTTGACCTTGCTGGTCCAATCGCTGACCAAGTTACGGCGGCGGTCCGGCGGATCGGGATTGGCGCGCGGGATCGAGTTTGGCTTGCCGGTGGTTGGATTGATGTCTGGTTCGCTGGACTGCTCATCGATCCCGGCGAACACACGCATCATGTCGTCTTGGAAGGCGTCTACCATCCTTGCAGGCCCCTCGCCCGTAAGTCTTGGCCCTCACGCCGGCGCGTGTTTGCGAACAGCTCGCGGTAGGTGCCGGTGGTTATTTCCGGCTCAACCTTCCTGCCGCGGGTTCGCCCGTGCATCTTCGATAGTCCTAGCCCAACCAGGCTCAGAGTGTCGACCACGTCGTCGTTTGAGCCGTGCGGAAACTTCAGGATCTGGTCCTGCATCTCCGACCACTGGCGGATAAAACCAGGGAAGCGCACCATCTTCATGGAGGTGCGCGCCTGAATTGCCTGCGCGCGTTGCTGCTTGTCGGCGGCGGGATTGATCGGATCGATCGCACAGAACGCCTGCTTCTCGATCATGCGCCGGCGCAGGAAGGGGCCTAAGCTCTTGGTGATGGCGCCGCCTTCCGCCCACCAGAACATCGGCTTGTATTTCTTCATCAGCACGATCATGCACTCGACCGCCTGGTGCGAATCCAGTCGGTCCCAGACCATGTCCGGCATGATCCAGATGTTGTCCTTCTCGTCGACGCCGACGATCATCAGGCAGGTCTTGTCGGCGGACTTGGCTACCGATACCGCGTGGTCCGATGCCCCATAGAATCGCAGGGTATGAAACGCCGGGACGTCATCCATTTTATTGTAAGTGACCAGGTCACTGTCTTTGAAAAAGGCCCCATCCTTAGGTCCTGGACGGCCCTGATACAGCGCAGCAAATCCACGCGGATCGGTGGCACGGATCTCCTCCAGATACTGCTTGGTGAACCGCTCCGGCCATAACGCCTCGCCCGGCTTGCGGCCGAGCACATCGTTGTCTTCGGCTAGCGCCGGCAGATCAATCTTGCGCCAGGCTTTGGCTTCTTCGACGTTATAGTAGGGATTAAGCGGGTCGATAAGCCGGCCAACGAGATCATCTTCTGTCCATCTCGTCTGGACGATGACGATAGTGCCAGTCGAATCCATGAGGCGAGTTCTGAGGACTTGATTGTACCATTGCCACAGCTTCTCGCGAACGATGACGGAGTCAGCTTCAGTACGGTCCTTAATTGGGTCATCGAGGAGGATGCAATGACCACCACGTCCGGTGATGCTGGAGCCGCGTCCCACACTGAAGACCACTCCATCACGGGTGGTTTGGACGCGGTTGACGGCATTGGCGCCCACCTTGATTTCTACTTCTGGGAAGACCTGTTTGTACTCCGGTGTCTCCATGATGTCGCGGACGCGACGGCCCAGATCCCAGGAATAATGCTCGTTGTAGGTGGCAACGATGATACTCCTTTCGGGATGGCGACCGACATACCAAGCTGGGAACATCGCACTGGCCAGCGTAGTCTTGCCGAAGCGTGGTCCGACATTGATCATGAGCCGCCGATAATCGCCGCGCTCGACCTCTTCAAGCGAGCGACCGATCATGCGGTGAAACGGTTGTGGCTTATACAACGACTGCCCGACATCATCATCGAAGTTGGGGTCGGGCATCATCAGTTCTGTAAACGCTATCAGATCGTTGCGGGCGTTGAGGATCGCCCGCTTGCGCTTCAGAAGCTTGAGGTGGACGTCCTGTTCAGCCTTCGTCGACATGCTTGTACTTCGCCATCGGCACGTCTGGCATCTTCTTGATCGATACCTTAGGTTTGGAGCTGATGGTGTTGGCTTCGACCGGAGTCGGCTGCGGACCCTTTACCGGCGAGGTGTGGTGGGTGAAATTGTCCTGGGTCTTCGACACTGCCGGCGGCGCCTTGGCCACTGGCGGCGCCTTGATGTTCACGGTCTTGCCGATCTTGGAAGGCATAGTTGAGTTCCCCTCAAGTTGAAAATCCGAAAAAATTTTTGCGCTAGGCTACGTCCTCATCGTCGTCCTGCATTAGCACGCCGACGCCGTTAACGGTGATCTGCAGGTCGACGCCGTCCGGCACGGTCAATGCGATTTCGATCCGCGGAGTGAGCGGCCGGATCAAAGCCGGGTCCGGTGGAAATACATCCTGTTCAGGCTTGGCCATTTTATCTCCTGACTGTGCAGCGTTCCATTTGGATAATATTTCGCGCCAGTTGTCGGCAGGCGGTTTCGGCATTGATCGCATCGATCTCGTAGCGAGAATAAAACGGCGGGCGTTCAGTCACAGTCGTCACGATGCAGCTGGATAACAAGACGGCGAGCAGCACCAGGGCGGTGGCGTTAGGCATGGATCACAAAACCGAAAGCATGCCAGCCCAGCAGGAACAGCAGCACGAAGAACAGTAAGTTGCTGGCGTGGATGGCCCAAGGGAATTGTCCCGGCGAGTAGGTGTTAGTGATCCAGCTAAAGAACCACAGCACCATCAGAACCCAAAACAATAAACCTATCGACATGGCTAGCCCCCTAGCGTCGACGCGGAATCACCTTGTGGCCGACGAATTGCGGCTCGATCATATACTTGGTTTCGTCGATTGTAACCGGACCGCCAGGACTGATCGGCGTGCCGTCCGGCACCGTCACTGGCGTTGTCGGCGCCGGCGGCGGGTGCGTGGTGTCGTAGGCGGTCTTGGTCTCGATCGCCCGATTGATCGCATCGGCGGTCGCCACCTTCTCATTGAACACGTTGACGGGGCCGGAGGGCTCCAGCTCCCCGCCAACGCGCAGCTGTGGGTTTTTAGGCCACTCAGTCACTTAGCCTGCGGCTCCGATGGCGGATTGGGAGCCTGCGGGTTGTCAGGCGGCTGCCCCATCGGGTCGATGCCACCGTGCTGTTTCTTGGCCAGTTCGACCGGATCGGAGGTCTGCTCGGACTGGTCGCCCGCAGTGCGCCGCGGATCCGGGTGCTTTGTTGCAGTGCGAGGTTCGTCTTCGTTGTCGTCATCATGCGACTTCTTGGACATCTTGGCTTTCCTCTTCTTCTTTCGGGGTGGGGCCGGCTTCTTTCGCGCAGTCACCTTGCGCTTTGGCGCAACAACCGGGCGTTTTCGCTTGGCCTTCTTCATAACTATGCATCCTCCCTGTAGGTTGCAGCCTCATTTCATCCTTTCGACGATCGGCTGGCAAGACTTGGCCAATTCGGCGATCAGCGCATCACGCCGCTCCGATGCCGACGAGATGTGATAGAGCGTGAAGAACACCACGCCGAGGCAAACGATATTGATGATTACCAGCGGCAGTGCCAGCGGTCCCGCAGCCGCCAATCCCTTGGCGATCTCGCTCGCGGCCTTGCCGGTATACTCGATCACTTTTTCCTGGCTTCCAGCGCCTTGATGCGCTTTTCCATAGCGTCGAGCCGCGCACTGAGCGATGGCGGCGGCGGCGGCTGATCGCTGAACGTGCCGGTCGCGTGGTCGTAGACCTTACCACCGAAATCCTTCTGTGGGTTATCGCCAGTGTAACCGACGATCTCGATCACCCGCTGATTGATGGAATGGACAGCGGTCGGGTCGTAGGTGGCCGCGCCAACGATGCTCTGATCGCGCTGGCGGAAGATGTTGCAGACCACGCTGCCGGGCTTGAAGTTCGGCACCGGCTTGGGCCGGTCATCGACCAGCAGCTCGCCGGTGGTCGGGTGGTAGGTCGGCGGCTTGGGCGGCTGCATCAGCAGGAAGTTGGGCCGGACGTAGTCGTACCAATCGACGCTATCGGCCTCGCGCCTGGCGTAGATTGTCCTGGCCGGCGCATCCTTCTGCGGCTTTGCCGGCTGGTATTGGATCCACACGCCGTGGTCGATGATTTCCATGGTCAGGCCGCTTCCGATGCGTAGTAGCCGCCGGCAGTCTTAACCTGAAGCACCCGGTAGCGTTGCGTTAGAAAAGACCCACCGAAGCCGCTCAGTTGGGCGCCGCTGCCGCCGGTCTGGCAGCCGGTCGGCCCATACGGCTCGGTTAGGCCCTCGTCGCTGCTGTGGACGTAGTCGCCAACATAAACCAGGCGGGTCTGGGTTAGCGGCTCACCTTCACGGGTGGTTAGAATCCTATAGTAGACGCCGCCACCGTGTGACCAGCCGCCCATATAGAACTGACCGTCGGTCGACATGCCGAGGTTAGCACCGAAATAGCCGGCGCAATGGAAGGCGAGTGTCGGATAGGGCGGCCCCTGGATCTGGACGCTGGACGGCGTTCCTGAAGCGAAGTTGACGCCGTTGTTGAACAAAGTGTGGTTGAGGTTAACCGGGAAGTTCGACCCGCCATTAGCATTAAGCATGCCGCTGAAAGTGCCGCCGACCGCGGTAAGCGTGCCGCCGACCGACAAGCCGCCGCTCGGCATAATGTAGCCGGCGCCATCAAAGTACAGGTAGTGGGCGTTGTTACTGCCGAGATACAGCACGCCGGAATTAGCACCGCGGTTCGCCCAAACGTCGCCGCCGACCTTCAAATCGCCGGTCATGGTGTCGCCGATCTTGCTGACCTTGCCGCCGATCGCGGTGGTGTTAGCGGCGACCGCGGCGTCGACGTAGTCCTTGCGCACCGCATTGGCCGCAGCTGGCGTCGTTGGCAGGGTCAGGTGGCCGGTCATGGTCGAGCCGGCCTTGGCGACCTTCTCAAGCTCCAGCTCGGCGATCGCGTCCTGCACGTTGGTGGCGACGATATCGCCGGTGGCGGTCGACGGGACCGTGCTGGCGGCCGGCGGCGGCGGCGCGGAATCATCGACGTACTTCTTGGTGGCGGCTTCCAGGTTGGCGGTCGGCGGGCCGGCCAGAACCAACGGCCCGCTCAAGGTGCCGCCGGTCAAGAGCAGGTAGCCGGCGCCCGGCGCCTGCGAGGTCATGCGCCACTGCGCGAGATTGAAGGCGCCCGGCGGAATGGGGCCGAGCGCGACATAGATGTTGTCCTGGTAGACGACGAAGTCGTGCAGCGCGTATTGCGACCGCGTATCGAAGTAGCGGATCGCGATCAGCGCGAGCGGCACGCCGGCCGGGTCGCCGACGGCGACCTGGCGATTGGCGGTGTTAACCGCGATCTCGCCCTTCTCCAGCGGGTTGGCGAACGGCACGGTCGGGTTGTTGTCGCGGCGGTGGCGGTAGTGCGAGGTCATGCTCAGCTCCCCGGCTGCGTCGGCGGCGTGAAATTGGCCGTCCACAGTGCGCGGCCTTTGTTGACCCGGAACTCATCGATGTAGCCGACGAACTTGTTGGCACCGTCATAATAGGCACCGACGTAGAAGTATCCGCCAGTTGACGGGATGACTTTGTCCGTTATCGGTGTCGTCCCATCAGACACGCCGTTGATGTAGAACGTGATGCTGTTGTTACGGCAAACCACGGCGCAGTGCGTCCAGGCATTGAGTGGGATCGGCGTTGCCGTGGGATAGGCAACTTTGTTTACTGAACCTACCACAACATCAAACCGCAGCAGCCCCGCCGGGTTTATCCGCATGCTCCAACGGTCATTGTAGGTGTTGTTGGATTGATGATGCGCGGCGACAACGCCGTCGGCTGCCTGACGCGCAGACTGAAACACCCAAAAGTCTATCGTCCAATCATAGCCGTCGAGCGTCCAATCGGCGCTTGGGTAGTAGGCGATATAGCATGTGCCGTCGAACAGCGCCGAGCGGCCGCCAAACTTGCTCTGCACCGCAGACGTTCCCATCACCCCTGCAGTGGGTGTCGGGAAGATGCGCCGGTATTGCGAATTGTCTCTTATGTCTGCATCGAAATGCAGCAATAGGACCACCGGATCGGCGCCGTATTTGTACGGCGCATTCGGTGGCGTAAAGTTGGCGGTCCATAACGCCCTATCTTTGGTGATGCGTAATTCATCGATGTAGCCGTTGAATGGATAAGAAGTGCCGGCAAGCATGCCGACGTACAGCAGCGATGACACCACCGGCAGCACCGGAGTTGTCAGTGGCGGGCCGCCGACACCATCGACGTAGATCTTATTTATCCTACCGGCCCGCACGAACGCGATGTGATGCCAAGTGTTGATTGTAAGACCGGGCGCAGCGGCGTAGACGCTGTAATCACCCCCAGCAGCCGCCTGCCGTTGCAGCATGGTCATGTTGCCGTCACTGAGCAGCATCAGCAACCAGCCGTCGCCGGCCCAGTGCGTCGCAAGACACGCAGCTTGCCCTGCCGGCGGCCATGCCTGAATCCATATCCACATGTCGATGGTGTAATCATCGCCGATCGACCAGTCGGCATGATCAGGGTACGTTATGTAACTGTTGGTGCCGTTGAGGTACAACCCACGCGAACCGCCGAATGGCGTCGGTGTAATGTTAGTGGTGACTGCGCCGCCTGCGGCAGTCGCTGCGCCGCGCTTGTACTGCGATGCATCGCCGAGATTGTCGAAGTGCATCAACAGCTTTGTGTTTAGATCGGGGTCTGGCTTGTACAACACCAATGGTGATCCGGCAGAAGGCACCGAGAAGTTCGCGGTCCATCTGGCGATGCCGTTGCTGACGCGAAACTCATCGATGTGGCCGTAAAAGTAAGCGTAGCCGCCAGGATTGGGCCAGCAACCGACCATCGGGCCGTAAGTCGCATTGCTGAAAATGCCGTTGCCGCCGACCGCCTGGGTGCCTTGCAATATGCCGTTGCGAAAGGCGTAAAACGTCGGGCCTTTGCGGACTAGTGCGCGGTGGCACCATGTATCGAACAGGCGACCGCCCATCGGCATCGAGGCGGCGAGGTTCCAGTTTGCCTGATCATTAGAGGCGTAAAAATAAGTGCCAGTGGCATCGCCCCAGCCAACCAACATAGGCGAATACACGATACCAAGCGTATCCCAGGTGAACGAGGGACGATAAACATCCTGCGCGCCTTGCGCGTACTCCCACCAGTCAATGGTGAAGTCACCGGAATATAGATTGAACGAGTTCTCCACGTTCACTGGCGAGTATGCATAAGCGTTAGCGGGGAACTGTGCGGACGCTTCGCCAGCGCCGCCGCCTATGCCAGTCGATGCAGGGAACGCCACATTGGAAGAAATAATCGGGCCGTTCTGTTTTGCCGAATAATCGATCGAACCGGCGGCATCGAAATGCGCGAGCCACGTCACATAGGCGTCGTTGTAGCGCGTGTCGTCGCCAGGATAATTGAAGCCCAGGCCGCTCATGCGATGAGGCTCCCGCACAGTATCCAAGTATCAGTATTGATCTTCGACAACGTGCCACACGATCCCAGCTTTGGCAGCTTGCGCTTGCTGTCCTCCGAATAGATCGTAACACTGGCGGCGGGCGCTATCGTTGATGCGAACGGTGCCGCCACCGTGAGGTCGATTTGCGCGCCAATGGGGATCGGCACGGTGGCATTTGCTGGCACCGTAATGGTCGAGCCTATTTGTATCACCAGCAATTTGCCTGCGTCTGACAACACCAGCGTATAGGTTGGCGTAGCTATGTTATTGATTGGCCGCACACCGGCATCGACGTACTGCTTGGTGGCGGCACCAAGCGCCTGCGTTGGATCGCGGCGCAGATACATTTCCCCAGTAGCACGATCAAGTTGAAGTGCATTTGCCGCCCCAGATACGCCGTCGTCGTCGTAGCGCACCAATGTCAAACTAGATCCAGCGTTGCCGCCGCTTTCGGCATCGCCACCCAATCGCCACAGCCAGCGCCGCTTGCCGTTACGGTTAAATCGGACATCAGCAGTATTGCCGCCGAGAACATCATTAAGGATCAACAGCGGCGCTGTTTTATCAATTGTCAGATCGCCGGTCATCGTGTCGCCAGCCCTGGCGACAGCATAAGACTTGGTGGCAACGCTGTTTGGCTGCGTCGGAGCTTGTGCGACGAGAACCTGTCCGCTTGCTCGATCTATCGTGAGCGGGGTGCCAAGCACAACGCCGTTGTTGTCGGCGCGGGTGATTGTAAAATTACAGCCGACATTGCCTGGACCTTCAGGAATGCCGTCACCTAAATTTATCGTCCAGCGCGTCTGGTAGTCTGACCAATCGATCTTTGTGCCGACACCGCCTTCGATGGAGCAGGGTACGTTGGCCCCCGGCGGGCTTAGCATGCTGAAGTACGGCGCAGGCGCGATAACATTCACACCTCCTTTGAAAAAAGACGAGCCGTCGCTGCCGATGCGCAGGCGCTCGGTGCCGTAGCTTGTTGAGCCGGTCTTGAAACACAGCGCCAACGGAACGCCCGCCCCCGCAACAGCATCGCCATCAACCGCAGCAAATATAGCGACAGACGTTTGGTAAGCTGATCCGTCGAAACCAGTGAACGCTATGCCACCAATCTCGCAACCGGGTGTCAGCGCTAGCGGTGCCGCCGCTGTTCCCTGCGCGTATTGGAAATACAGACCTTCGGAGTAGAGATCGTCGTTGAAGTGATCGAATTGTCCGTAGGTCTGGTTGCCACCATAGTGACCGAGGATAAATCCCTGCGTGCCACCACCACCCGGCGGCGTCACATAAACAAAGCCGTCACTGCGATAAGAAAACGATCCGGCGATGATGTCGATGCCAAGCGGCCCAGTCAGCGTGCCGCCGGTCAGCGGCAGATAATCGCCGCCGCCGCCGCCGGCGCCGCTGAACTCGGTCCACTGCGCGGCGTTGAACGGGCCGGGCGGCACCGCGGCGATCGCCACGTAAAGCTTGCCGGTTTCGACCACCATGTCATTGGCGAGATAGCTGGCCCGCGGGTCGAAATAGCGGATCGCAATCAACGGCAGCGGTGTGCCGACGCCGACAACGTTGGCGTCGCCGACCGCGAGCTGCCGATTGGCGGTGTTGACCGAAAGCTCGCCCGGCTCGAGCGTCGGAAACGGATTAGCCGGGTTGGCGCTGCGCCTGTGGCGGTACTGTTTCATTCATGACCCCCTCCTCAAGTCAGGGCCTGGTAAAACCTGGCAGTTTTTAGCGACGCCGGCCGCGGCTGGCCGCCGGATCGGTAAAAGTGAAATCGATCGTGTTGCTGCGAAGCCCGCCAGTGCGAACGCCGACCGGACAAGCCGCCGGCACCGCAAACAGGCTCGGTTTGACGTTGGTGCGCACTTGCGTGTCGCTGAGCAGCGCCGTCGGCTCGTCGTTGCCGTTGAAAGTGATGATAGTCGCGTTGTTGAAGCCGGTGCCGTCGACAATGAGCTGCAAATCGGCATCGCCGCAGGCGGCGGTGTCGGGATTGAGACCGTCGACCGTTGGCGTCTCCATTTGTGCAATCACCGGCACGCTATCGGATCCGCCAACATTCAATTTGGCCGGTCCGGTAATGGTCATGACCTGCGTGTCGTCGATATGATAGATCGTCATTTGCTCAATCTCCTCTAAAACGTGCCGCCGTCGAGCTGCACCCAATAACCGTCGATTCTGACATAAGCCTCGCCGTCGATCGGCGCTTCGCCGATCCCACCGCCGCCGCCGCCACCGGAAACGACCGAAAACGCCGATGGGATGCGTTTGTTGGCGCTGGACGGGCCGATGTTGTTGATGACATTGCCGCCGCCGACCGGATTGGCGGTCGGCATCCACAATGCGACGCGCAAATTCTGGCTCATGGCGGTAGCACCACAGGAATATGCGGGCGAAACCAAACCGCCCAAAGCCGGCTGTCCGCCGGCGGGGCCGCGCTCATGGTCAGGATGTCGCCGGCCGCGGTGAAGTCGACCACCGGCTCTTGGATGATCCCATCCAGACTGACTTGCAACTGCGCGCCAGTGCCGACATTGACCGCAACCGCCGGCGGGCCGGTGGTCGGGTCGATGTAGGTCATGGTGAACGCGGTTTTAACGCCGTCGGGAATGAGCGGCTGCAGTTTGAAACAATCGACCTTGGCGGAATTGATCTGATCGGGCGGAATCATCAGATCCCACTGCACGATCGCGCCGGCACCAGGCGCCTCAACCAAAGTCATAGCGTCGGTGGTGGCATTGACGGTGTAGTCGACCGTCGGCACCAGGCGGACGCCGTTTAGGTAAACGTCATGGCCTTCATTGGTGAACAGCGGCGCCAAACCGTTGCTATCAATGCCGCTGAAGGTCACCTGGCCGGCGGTCGCTACGTAAACGTAGCGAGCTCGGAAACCTGGCGCGACAGTGACGCCCGGCGTCTGCCAGGTCTCGCCATTCCAGATCATCACCGAGTTTTTGGTGGTATCGTAGTAGAAACTGCCGATCGCAAGCGGATTGGGAACGCTTTCGCCGGTGTTAGGATTGGTGCTGCCGGGCAGCGGCGGCTCAGCCCACGGGCCGAGGTAATAAAAACTGAAATTGCCGACCAATTGCTGGCAATAAACCGCCCACCACTTGGCCGACCACAAACCGCCGACGCCGCCCATGCCGGAAACCGGCTGATAGAACAGTCCCTGCGGGAATTTCGAGGCGTTGATGAAATCCAGCGCGTGGCTGTTGTCGACAACTGGCCCGCCGAGGTATTCGGCCCAAGCCAGCGCCTCATCTTTGGCGGCAATGGCGTTGTCGGACTGAGCGTGTGAATAATTAGCGGAATTTTCCGACTGAATCGCCGCGGATTCGGCACGGTCGGCGGAATTTTCCGCGTCAGAGGCACTATCCAGCGCGTTGACGTTGCCGTGGCTAATCGCCGTGAGCATTTGTGCCGCGGAAATGGCCGCGGCTTCGGCATCTTGGGCGCGCAAATCGGTTTCGCGGCCGCTTTGCACCACGATGCTGATCGCATCGGCGGTTTTATCAGCGGCGGCGACGACACGCTGCTCGATATTTTCGACTTCGCTGCGGATATGCTTGAGATCGAAGCTCAACTGCTCCTGGCTGATGCTGTTGTTGACTATTTTGCCGTCGTCGCGGCGGACATCAGCGAGAGCTTGCTGGGTGGACGCGATCGCTTCGATCAAATTGTGGATCTGCGCATCCAAGAGATCCGCGGTAATCTGGCCGCGCGGACGGTCGGAGAACAAAATTTGCTGCTTGGGCCGGACGATCGCTGGCATTTAAGCGTTTCCATCGTGCGGACGCCCATTTATCGCACAAAACCACGGAAAGGAAAGAACATGATCTCAGCCGAAGCGTTAGCCGCCCTGTCCGGCATCGAAAACGGCGCGCACTACAACGCGCTGCACACAACCGCACGCGAGTTGATCGCCGCCGGCTACGCTTGCGACAACTGGGGGCAGCTCGATTTAACCGAGGCCGGGCGGATCTATCTGCGGCGCGGGCAGTTTAGGATTGCCATCACATCCGACGAGCAGGTCTGCGATTTGTCGGTACACATGATGGACGTGCCGAAGGTGCCGATCGATCGTCGACCGTCGAAGTTCTGGAAGAACCATGCCGCGGTCGACCTCGAGCAGCCACACCGCAGTCGCGGCGATTACGACACGATCGATCCAATGACGGCGCCGCACCGTGCGCGCAAAGCGGCCGAGCCGCTCGAGCTGGTCCCGGAAGCGCCGTCGCTTCCGCCGGTGCCGGCAGCAGAGCGACTGCCGGTGGCCGAGAGCCAACTGCAAAAGATGATGCGGGCTGCCGGCGTGGCGTCGGGCAAGACCGGCGTGTGGGTCAAAGACGAGTGGGTGGAGGAGTTCATCCGCGCGCTCGAGGGCGAAGACGAATAAGGGTGGCACAGACAGGGTATTTTTAGGAGCAGATCCACCCTTCAGAAATACCCTGTCGCGTGTGCGGTACGGCGCGTGTGGCACACAGACACGCTTCAATTCACGAAAAATTTGCCACGCAGCATTGCGGCTGCCGGCGCCCAGCCGACTCGGCCCCGCCAGGGGGCGGTACGATGCTAAGCTATTGATAACACTACGCTTTTCACGATGAATAGGCTCGATCGCCGCGGCCGCGCATGGTAGCATCTGTTTTGTAAACAGATGGTATAGGCCAGGTAACCCATTGATTTTGCTACGTTTGACCAGCTGCTTTGGGCGGGCTGGGATGCGTCTGGGATGCTATTTGCCCCATTCGGCGATCGCATTATCAAGCTCGGCCGCTGTCATGTCAGCGCCGCGGCGCCGCGCTAAGTCATTGGTTTCGTTATCAAAATACTGCAAAAGCGTCCGGCCAGCGCTGGCTTTTGCTGCAGCGCTAGCTTCCTGGTCTTTAAGCACGTTTAGCAGGGCTTCCTTAACGATCGATCGTAGAGAGGCTTGCGCCTTTGAATCTGTCACGGGCGTTTCGGCTATTGCGATTAAACGCGGTTTTACCGGCATTGCGCTTTGCCTCTCTGATTCGCTTCGACGCTTGCATCATGTTGCCACCATGCCAGCGACAACACGGAACGCCCCGCATCGCTAGCTGGCCACACGGGCGCCCGCTATGGCGCGCGATCGCCACACACCGCATGCGATTCGCATAATTCGGCTGTATGGCGTGCTTTGCCATGGCCGCTCGCCATGCCGCGTTGCCCGATTGTGGGCGCCGTTTATTTTTCAAATTATTTGAATTTAGCACTTGCATTATGTCCCGATCGGGATATGTTGCGCATACCGGATTTGGTCCGGCGCCAACGTAACAGAAACGGACATGACATGAAACATACAGCCGAAACAGTGATTTACAATTTAGATCGGATTGATCCGGCGACGCGCGCCGCAATCCTGGCATCGCCCAAATATCTGAAATGGTTTTCACAAAAGCCCGACGCCATGTTGCGCCTTGATGGTTCAACGAAAGTAATCAAGGGAAACAAGCTTGGTTTCAAAACCGCTATTCTCTATCTGGCGCCCTATACCATGTCTGGCCAGAATATCTGCGCCAACGCAGAGCTCGCAAAATGCTTTGAAGCTTGCCTGAAATCGGCCGGCCGCGGCGCCATGAAAACTGTTGAAATGAGCCGATTGCGCAAGACTCTATTTTTCCTGCAATTCCGCAATGAGGCGATCGCTATGATCAAAGCGGAAGTTGCACTGTTTGAAAAACGCGCCGCAAAACAGGGTTTCGTTTTGTTAGTTCGCTTGAATGGAACGTCCGATTTGCGTTGGGAGAATTATGGAATCATCCAAGCTTTTCCGGACGTTCAATTTTACGATTACACGAAACTTTCTAACCGCAAAAACGTGCCGGCCAATTATGATTTGACGTTTAGCTATTCGGGCGTTCCTGATTTTCAGAAACAAGTCGATTTAGCTATTCGCGCCGGCATGCGATTGGCCGTGGTTTTCCGCAATCGCGGCATGGTCAATTCCATGCTCGCCAATAACGAAAGCTTCCACGGGCTCCCTGTGGTGGATGGCGATGATACAGACGTCCGGCACATTGACCCACAAGCTAGCGCAGTTGCGCTTTATGCCAAGGGCGCCGGCAAAAAAGACTATAGCGGATTCGTGGTGGGCTAAATGTTTAACATCAGCACGCGCCGCATAGGTGGAATCCGCTTTGTTAAAATTGGCCGCTTTTGTTTCTCGTTTTGCTTAACGCGAGCTTACCGACCGCTTTGATTGCAGTGCATGCCGCGGGCAATGCCCGCGGCATGAGCGGCGATCATGCCGAAAACAGGAAAGGTTAGAACATGAAACCGACTAACGACCTATTCACGAAAACATATGAGCCGATCCGACCATTGCGCGCACCCGACAACGGCGTCGCGTATTGCTCGCCCGTTATCCTAACGCAACTATTGCGCGTCGATTATGGGCATATTGATTGGCCATCGCGGTCCTATTGGATTGTGCCAACCGCAACCCCAGACCGTACCGTTTACTAGGAAAGAATCGAACATGCGAAACCATACGAGCGTTTATGCAGTACTCCGCGGCGACCATGGCGGAGAATTAGACCGCCAGCGTATTGATACTCGATCGGACCAGGATCAAAGCGCAGTGATCGGCAACGCACTAATCCGCATGATCGGAGAGTGGACCATTAACCCGGGCGATAGCATCACAATCGAAGAGGTTTGATTGCAGTGCATGCCGCGGCCGGATACCCGGCCGCGGCATGAGCGGCGATCATGCCGAAAACAGGAAAAGGAAAAGACCATGTCTCTGTCCGCAGCAGGGCGCGAAGCCCTCAAGCTTGCCTATGCCAGCAAAGGAAAAAACCGCGGGCAGTTGCTCGCACGATGCCCGAAGTCAAACACGCTGGCCGCGGCCGCGTGGCAAGGCGCCATGATGGTATGCAACCCATACCAAGTCAGCATTGGCGCCATACTGTTCATGACCGCGGAGCAGCGCGAGCTATTCGAACAGGTCAAAAACCATTTCGAAGCCCTGCCGCGGGAGTACCAGATCCTGGCGCAGCGCGATCGCGAAGCCCTCGAGCGATTGGGAGTATGGTGATGCCAAAATATAACAAAGCCGCAGTCGATCGCGCGATTGCAAACGCCGGCGCCAATGCGGACGAAGCCGGCAAAATCCACCGCCTGTTACGCGGCCGGCATGAGAACCACAAAACGGAAGAAACGCGCCCAAAAAATACCAAACGGGGGCCACGTGGTAATGCCGCCATGTCTCGGGAACGATTCCTAGCCGGGCTCGCGGGGCTGGGCCACAACGTCAACACCGCCAACCAGCTATTGGGCATAGGCCGGTCGACCATCTACCGCATGGCTAGCGGCCAGGCAGTAGTCCCGCCGGTGATTGCCAGGCTCATGGACATGTACGAACGCTACGGGATCCCGAAGGAGCACCAATCATGAGCGCGCTCGGCATCATCCTCAGCGTGATCAACTACGAAAACGGCAGCGGCATTGAAGCCGCGATGTCCATGGCCGCGATCATAATCCTGATCGCAACCTTAAGTTTTAACGACTAAGGCTCCGCACGGTTCTGATAAACCGCGTCATGGCGATCGTGGTAGCCTGGATGGGCGCCGGCCTCACCAATACCCAGCAAACGCCTGGGGTGTGGCCGGCGCAAACGTGAGCTTATGTTAAACCGGGGATAGCGCCCGGATATACCTGGATGCATGTGCGCCGCTACCTCGACATCGGACTGCGAAACATAACGCCCAGCCCAACTCTCAACGATGTGCTTGATCGGCCGGGTAACCCGGTGGTTGACCTGGCCGGTTTTTATCTGCGCGTCCAGCCACTGATAAGCAATCCGCACACAATCATCATGCTGGTGCAACGGCTCGAAACTATCCGCATAGGGTGTGGTCAACTTAGCTTTGGTGATCGCCTCGGAACTCAGCACGGACACCTCCTAGAGTAACGGGACGATTCGAAATTGAGCACGCCGGCGGGAAGGGGGCAAGCCGCGCCAAAACATGCCGCCGGCCGGCCGCAAAATGCCTGGGTTCTGTGGGTCAGTGAGTTAGCCAGCAATAACTGTATATAAATATATATATCTCCAATTATTCTTAGAGAGAGTGACCCACTGACCCATTAGATATAAATCATTGATTTATAACACATTGTTTTGGGTCAGTATGTTGGGTCCGGGTCCGCTCCGCAACCCGTTTTTCGACGCGCGAGTGACTATTCACCCACCGCATCCTCACTGGGTTCGCTGTTTTCGTTGTTGTCGGGACCCACCGCCTCACCCATAACGCTCCGTAATATAGTCTGCGTGGTATCGAGCGTACCCCATTTTGCCGCCTCGATCCGTCGCTCTGTTTCATTCAATGTGTTGGCGGTTTTCGACCGCGGCTTGAAGCAGTACAGCCGGTAGCGTTCGCCGTTTACTCGCACCCGGGCCTTGACCGTGCCGGCATTCGGCCGCACCGGCACGCAGTGGTCGTCGAAGGCGCCAGCGAAGTGTCCGCGCCACTCCCGGCCGCCGCCCATGCGCTCGCCACCACCGTTGAGGTGCCGCTCGACCGCCTGCTCCAGGAACAACCGTGGGAACACCAAGCCCCGATCGTCATCTTCGGCGAAGTCCTCGAAGATCTCGTCCATATGCGACAGCGCCTTCTCGGCCATCTGGGTCTTGGCTGCGGTTTTCAGCGGCGTGTACATGTCGAATTGCGACAGGTCGATCTTTTCCAGGTAGCGCGCCAAGGCTGCGATATTGCCCGGCCCGTTGATCCAGGCATTCATGACTTTGGCTTCGTCCGGTGTCATCGGCAGGCCGTTTTGCAGCACCGAGAACCGCCGATCGTTCTCTGGGATCGGTATGGCATTGCTATGGTTACTGAAGATAACTACCGAGCAGTACGATATGCCGTCAAACCGTTTGCCGTATTTGGATTTGAACGATCGCCGCTTTGCTGCCGGGTCGATGCAATTTTTGAGCGCCGTGAACATCGATCGTTTTTCATTTTTGCGGTGCGCGTTCGGTGATGTGTGCGCCTCGTCGACAAAGGCGGCGATCCGCTCCGCTTGCCAGTCGGTGTAGACTGCCTGGCCGGATTCGCCGGTCAGCACGTTGAAGTCCTCGGCTATGGTGTAGGCTTCGCCCAGCAGTTTCATACATACCCGTGCCATCATCCCGCGGCCGGTGCCGAACTGCCCCTCCCGCGGCCCGCTGTCGCCGTCTGCTACGAACACTGGCGAACAGCCAGGCACCTCAGGCCACTGCCATTTGTGCGACAGCCACTCCAGCCAATAGTCGTTCTCGTCCACGCCGGGAATGAAACGGTCGAGGAAATCCAGGAAGGTCTGCACCTCCCCTATGTCGGCGTCGGCATGCACCGGCCGGCGGTAGGTGTTCTTGAACACCTCGCCATCTTCCAGGTAGGTCGGGAAGTTTTTGTCCGGCCGCATATGTATGCCGGCGATACTCTCGCGCCGCGGATGCATCGCCCAAGCTGTGGTTGCCGACAGCTTCTTCGGCTTGCCGGTTTGTTGCGGTTGCAGCTCGAACCAGGCCGCGTACTCGGTTTCAAACGCTTTGAGCCGCATGCTGCAATTGACGCTCGGCTCATACAGCATCACCACCTGGTCACCCCGGGCATCAAAACCATGCGTGCGTACCAGCCACTCGATCTTGTCCTTGAGCGGATCCGCATCCTTCGGCTTCATCGGCACAGGCTTAGAAAACGTTACCATCGGTTACCCCTCCCACGATTGCTTGAAATCCTGCGCTACCTCGAACAGTTGCTTTTGCAGTTCGGTATCTTCGGCCGGCGACAGCGATTCCCAGCGGTGCGACACACCCGTCTTGGTGTCCCAAAGCGTCAAGCCTGCGCCACCTGAGCGGTTGACCAGCACACGATCGCGGGTCTTGGATTCTTTATCCCAGATGTTGGCGTAGCCTTTGATCCGCGTCACACCGGCGCGCTTCTCGAGCTCGGACAATTTGATTTGCTCGCCATCCGACAGCATCATCACGTCATCTGGCTTGAGATCATACACCCGATCGCCCGGCAGATGCGTGTGCTCGGGTTTGATTTGCGGAAGCCCAAGGTCGACCATCACCTGTTCGCATTCGCCGATCATCGACGGGATGTCGATCTCGGGAAACCATGGTAACGATTGCAGTGGCGCCTCGAGGATTGAGCGGCCCTGGTAGCCGTAGATACGACCTGGCGAGTGATAACCATGTACCGCGACATACCGTTTGTCGTTGCCGGTGAAGTATTCGACCAGGTGCGGTTTGTCCTCATTGGATTTAAACCGCGCTGTCCAGCGCCGCTTGTGGGCGGTAGCGCACTGGCCGATCAAGGCCAGTGTGGTGCTGCCGGAGGTCCGCCGCAGGCACTCGGCCATGAAATCCGGCCAGTGCTGCGCGAGTTTCCGCATCAACTCCTGCCGCACTTTCAGGTCGCGCACGTCGAGGTCGATGATGAAACAACTGGATCCGAACATGCGGATGCCGGCGGTTTTGCCGCTCCATCGCTCGATCGCATCGTCGTCATTGGGTTGTTTCGGCCAGCCGCGGAATGGCCCGTCGCGGCCGCGTAGCGGAATAACATCGTAGCCATTATCGCGGATTTTACGCCATATGTGCCGGTAGGCGTGTGCCGGTTTCGGCTGCAGGGGTATCTCTTGCGCCGGCTGTTCGGGATGGTATTGATTGGACACTGGTTTAATCCTTTGTTGGGTTGCGCTGGTCGCCTAGGGATGGGCGTGATACTGAGACTGTGACTTGGCCGGCAGGGTTTCGCCCCCTGCCGGCCGTTTACATTTTCAGTAGGTGGTCAATATCCGCTGAGTTCTTCACGATCGCAACCGCTACCCCTAGTGTGGCGAACCGCTCATGCCACAACATCTGGTGTTTTGCGGTCCGGCCGCCCTTCGGCCGCTTCACTTCGACGAACACCACGCGACCGCCGGGCAGGGTTACCAAGCGGTCAAAGAATCCTCTCCGCCCCAACACGGTGACTTTGACGCATTCGCCACCAGCACCTTCGACGCGGGTGCGCAGTTCGTGTTCGATTTTATTCTCTTTCACAGATAATTTGACAGCCATTGGAATCTATGTCCTCTTGTGTGCAGCAAACAGAACTGAGGATAACATGACCAAACACTCCACCGTCGTCGGCGGCTCGACCGCCGAGCGTTTAATTAATTGCCCCGGCAGTTTCAAACTGCTGCAACAGATCCCCGAGCAGATCGAACAGCCCAGCGAATATGCGAATTATGGCTCGGCCATGCACGCTGCCATGGACAGTTTGATGGCGCGTTATGCCGAAGGGTTTCCACCCTCTGTCACCATGATGCTTGAAGACGCCGAGACCATGCTCGGTGAGACTTTCTATGACCGCGTGCTCGAGCAGCACCACCTCGATGATTCGATCTTTCCAGCGATCGACACGTTGTATGAGCTGATGAAGGAATACGGCAATGGCTTTCATGTCGCTGCCAACGAACTAAAAGTGAAATTTCCTGGTATTCCTGGGGCTTTCGGCACCGCCGATTTGTTGCTGGCGAATAAAAAGTTCGTGTTGCTGGTCGACTGGAAATTCGGCGCCGGCGTGCCGGTCAAGGCAGTCTATAAAGATGAGCACGGCGAGAAGGTTAACGCGCAGTTGTTGTTCTATTTCGCCGGCGCCATGGAGGAGCTGCCCTCCATGTTCAATAAGAAACGCTATGTGGTTGCGGTGATCCAGCCGCGCACCACCGAGCGGCTCACTCACACCATCATCACCCGCACTGAGGTGGACATGTTCATCGAGGACATGGACCTCGCCATTGTTTCGGCGCTCGGCAAGAACCCGCCACTGCATGCCGGCGAGTATTGCCGCTGGTGTCCGGCTCGGCCGTTTTGCCCTGAGCACACGCAGCCGCTGTTTGATTTGGTCGGCATGGAAATCGCGCCAGCGCAGTTGGCGGCGTCTGTGGTCGATGATGGCAATTCGGCTGTTTATGGTGAGTTTTTAGCTAAGGCCAAATATCTAGCCGACCTCGCCGCTGACTACCAAAAGCAGGTGGACGAAGCGATCCACAGTTATCTGACCAACGGCGGCACCGTGCCGGGCTGGAAGCTGAAGCAGAAAACCAAGCAGCGCCAGTGGATTGATAGCGACACGGTGGCGTTCAATTTGAAACGATTAGGTTTTGCCGAGGAAGATATCTGGCAGGACAAGCTGCAGACCTTCGGCCACACCGACCGGGTTGCCAAAAAGCTCGGCGTCAAGATCCCCGACACGCTGCGCGCCGCCCCCGAAACTGATGAGACCGTGATTGCGCCGGAGAGTGATCCGGCGCCTGCGATCGATCGCGCCAAGGCCCAGGAGGAGTTTGCCGCGGCGCTTCGCCAATTGCGACACGAACAGTGATCGTGTAGCAAGATCTGGCCGGTACGAACCCACCGCCGGTCACCTGTAACTGAACTCAGAAGGACACGCGAAAATGAACGACATCGTAAAACGCAATCTCGGCTCTACCTCTTTATCCCTGCCTGACGACCTTGCCGACCGCCTGCTGGCTGGCATCGAAGACAGCCAAGCCACCACCATGGTGGCCGGCGGCGGCAAGGATTTAATCAAGCTTTCTAAAAATGACGGTACCTGGAATATCGGCCAGGCCGACGAGCCGATGCAGGTCGGTTCGAAGTGGTGGATCAATCTGTTGTCGATCTGCCACGGCTTCATTTGCTGGTCGAACTATCAAGGCACCAGGAAGAATGAGCGACTCGGTGAAGTGATGGTGCCGATGTATGAGCCCAAGCCGCCAAAGCCCGGGCCGATCGAAGGCTTTCCGTTCCAGGAGCAGCGTTCGTTCGAAGCAACGTGCCTCAACGGCGAAGACGCCGGCGCCGAGGTGCAGTTCAAGAACGGCAGCGTCGGCACACTCAAGGGCTTCAAAAAGCTCGAGGATGCCGTGAAGGCACAGCTTAAGAGTGACCGTCGCTATCCCTGCCCGGTGATCCAATTTAAGTCGGAAAAATACAAGCATTCCGACTACGGCTGGATCCACAACCCGATCTTCGAAGTGGTCGATTGGGCCGATATGCAGGGCAACCTGAAGTCGGATGGCACCAAGACGCCGGGACCGGAGCCGAAGCCGGCGCCGGCCGCGGCGGCGGCGCCTCGGCCACGTACCAAGCCGGCGTTGGTTGATGACGCGCCGGATACGGTGCCACAGGACGAGCCTGAGGCGGCGCCTGTGCGTCCGGCGCAGCGTCGGCGGCCACCGGCCGCCTAACTGCCGGTAAACTTAACCCAGGCCCTTCCCAGGGCCTGGGCCTTCCCTTCCATCCCGGGGAATGCTGTCCCATGGCTGCGCGCACCTTCGATTCCGAGAAGATTTGCTGGTTCGATTTCGAGACCAAGTCCGGCGAAGACCTGACCAAGGCCGGCGCCACTCGCTACGCCTGCGATCGCGATGCTGCGGCGATCATCCTGACCTACGCGATCGGCCACGGGCCGGTGCGGTTGATCACGGCGCCGCGGGCCGCGAATTGGGCCTTGTCCTGGCACCATCTGCCGTTGGATTTCACCGAGTTCTATTATCGGGTTGAGCTCAGCCCGGCGCATGGCGTCTTTGCCGCGTTCAATGCCGGGTTTGATCGAAACGTCTGGAATTTTGCGTTGCGCGATGCGCCGCAGCTGTTCCCGGACATGTGCATCGACCCATCGGTGCAAGCGACCGCGGCCGGCCTGCCGCCGGACTTGGCTGGCGCCTGCAAGGCCAGCGGATCCACCGCCAAGGTCGAAGACGGTAACGTCTATATCAAGTTGTTCTGCATGCCGGATTCGACGGCTACGCCGCAGAGCCACCCGGCAGAGTGGGCTAAGTTTTGCGCCTATGCGATCGGTGACATTGAGGCCATGCGCAGCCTGTTCTTGCGCACCCGGCAACTGCCGTTGCGTGAGTGGCAGGAGTATTGGGCTGCCGAATTTATCAATGACCGTGGCATTGGCGTTGATGTGAAGTTCGCCAGGAAGGCGGCCCGGCTGGCCGGCCATGCCAAGCACCGCGCCGGCAACGAGCTGCGCGAGATTACCGACGGCGCTGTTACCACTGTCGGCCAGGTCAAGCAGTTAACCCAATGGCTGCTGCATCGGCTGCCGGATGAAGGCGTCGATATGCTAATCAAGCGGGAGGAGGAGGAAGCCGACGATGGCACGATCGTCCGGCCGGCCAAGTATTCCTTGACCCGCTCGCGAATCGAGAAACTGATCCCCTATTGCGCGGCGATCGGCCACCACCAGGAGATGCGGGCGCTGCAGATCCGCTTGTATGGCGGGTCGACCACACCGGCCAAGTATTCGAAGATTCTCGCTCAAGAGGTCGATGACACGGTCTATGGGCAGTATGTGTTCAATGGCGCGCCGCAGACCGGGCGTTTTTCCTCCCGCGGCGTGCAGATCCAGAACCTGGCGCGGAGCTTTTTACCTTACGAGCACGATGCGATCGAGGCGATCCTCAACGGCGCCGATTATGACGAATTGGCCCAATTCGGCGACGATACGCCGGTGTTGCGCAAGCTGGCGTTGCTGATTCGGCCCACCTTCGTTCCCAAAGGAACGAATCAGTTCGTGGTCAGTGACTTCGCGCAAATTGAGGCGAGGATTTTGCCGTGGTTGGTTGGCGCCGATTCTGCAGGCGCCCAGAAGCGGCTGCAGATCTTCCGCGATGTCGACGAGAACCCGAAGTTGCCGGATCTCTATACCCGGACGGCTGCGGATATCTCCGGCATTAAGCAGCTCGGCGAGGTGACCAAGGCGCTGCGGCAGCGTGGCAAAGTGGCCGAGCTCGCGCTCGGCTTCGGCGGCGGGGTCGGCGCCTTGGCCAACATGGGTGCAAATTACGGGCTTTATTTGCCGCACCACGAAGCTAAGGAGTTGGTCCAACTGTGGCGCGAAGCCAACCCCTGGTGCGTTCGGTTCTGGGGCCGGCATGACGCGGATTCGTCTTATGGCTTGTGGGGCGCCGCCAACCGGGCGCTCGAGCAGCCTGGCACAGCCCAGATTGCTGGCCGGGTCGCTTACGTCTACCTGCCGCAAATCCTCAAAGGCACGCTGTACTGCCAACTACCATCCGGCCGCTGTCTGGCCTACCGCGGTATCAAATACGAGAAAGTTGACGATCTGGATGAGGACGACAACGTCATCGGTCAGTCGGTCCAGCTGCGGTTCTGGAAAGGTCATTCTCGCGCCAAGATCTGGCATGGAATTTTTTGTGAGAATGTAGTGCAGGCGACCGCCGCGGATATCTTGCGCGGCACCTTGGTGCGGCTCGAGCAGGCCGGCATGGGCGTCAGGCTGCATTCCCATGACGAGGTGTTGATCGAGTGTGCCGAGGCGGACGTGCCGGGCGTGGCGAACTCGTTGCGCTACATCATGCGCAAAGGCTTCGATTGGACTGACGGTTTGCCGCTGATGTCGGAGGAGACCATTCAATCCTACTATTCGAAGTGGGAGGGCAAGTGATGGTCGCCTCAACCAAAGTCCGGCCTTTGCCAGTGTCGGTACGCTCGCGGCTCGACAAGCTGATGCTGATGCTGGGTTCCGCCCACGATGGCGAGCGCGCATCGGCCGCCGGCATGATCACTAATTTGCTGCGCGAGCACGGCCTTGATTGGCACGATGTGGTTGGCTCGATCGGCCAGCCGGTGCCTGGATCGGCAACGTCGCCAAAGCCACCACCAACTCAGTCGAAATCGCCATCGGGCGGGCAGACCATGACCGCGGATGAGCTTAGACAGTTGGTGCATGTGATTTTGCGCAGTCCTCTGAACGAGCGGGCGCGGCAGTTTCTGGCCGGCATGATGGACCGCGCCGACATTTATGACGTGGTCTATTTTTCCGACAAGCAGTGGCACTGGATCCGCGACCTGGCGCGAAGGGCGGGTGCAATATGAAATACCCAGACGAGCCTGGATTTAAAGAAGGAGACACATCGCGCGAAGCGGCCGAGAGCATGAGCCTGCGCGCCATCAAGTTGCGGAAGCTGTGTTACGATTTAATACGCAAATATCCTGGCCACACCGCTGACGAGATCGCTGACCTGGTGGGCGAAAGCCTGCTGGCGATCAGGCCGCGCATCTCCGAGCTGCGGCGTATGCAATACGTTCGTAACCACGGACGCGGCAGCAACCGTTCCGGTATGGCGGCCCACCGCTGGGTGGTCTGCGAGGATGTGGATGTAACGGCGGCGGCAATTGATGAAAGATGGGCGGACCTGCGGAGGGACAGTGCCAGGCAGATCCGACGGCGCTACGTCGCGGCCCTTAATGTGTTCATGGATCGTATCGAGTGCGGCGACAAGAACGCCGTCGGAGAACTTAAGGCCGAGCTGGATGAGATGCGGGTGGTGCTGGATCAATCGTACGAATGGGTGCAATAGCGATGCGCGAGAAATCAGAGCTGCGGCCCTACCAGCATCGTATTGCTACGGCGCTTTACGAGTCCGACGAGAAGATCGCGGTAGCGCGGCCGGGCGGTGGCAAGACCGTCGCGGCGTTGACCGCGATCGAGGAGCTGTTCCGCGACGGTCATGTCCGGCATGTGTTGGTGATCGCACCCAAGCGCGTGGCGCGCATTGTCTGGCCGGACGAAATCAAGGAATGGGCGCATACCCAGAAGCTGACCTACCAAGTGCTCACTGGCACGCCGAAGCAGCGCGCCGACATGCTCGGCCAGGCTGTTAAATTCAACATCACCATTGTCGGTCTTGACGTGGTGCAGTGGCTGCTCGACGAGCTGCAGCCCTATCCCGATGAGCACCCGCTGTTCGATTTGCTGGTGATCGACGAGGTATCACGGTTGCGCAATCCATCCGGCGTGCGAGCTCGCAAACTGCTGCGCCACGCCAAACGCTGGCGCATGATCTGGGGCTTGACCGGCACGTTGCGGCCGTCAGGGGCCGAAGATCTGTTCATGCCGGCTACGGTGGTAACCCGTGCCAAGCTTTGGGGTAAGTCGTTCTACGGCTGGCGCAGCAAGCGGTTCTATGCGGTTGATTACCAGGGCTACACATGGGCGCCGCTGCCGGGTGCGGAGGAAGTCATTAACAAGGAGATCGCACCGCTTTGCGTGTCCCTGCGCAACGACGAGCTGCCGCAGCTGCCGGAACTTCTTATCCTGTTCGATCGGGTAGAGCTGCCGACCGACGCCCGTAAGCAGTACGAAGACATGGAAGAGCATCTCGCGCTGCGAAACGGCGATGCCGTCGTCTTGGCTGCCTCGGCCGCTGTCGCCACAGGTAAGCTTGCGCAGATCGCCAACGGTTTTGTCTATGATAACGGTGTGACCCACCGGATCCATCCGGAAAAGGAGCAGTGGGCAGAGGACATCATTGACGATGCCGATGGGCCGGTGCTGTTCATCTACGAATATCGCCAGGATTTGGAAATGCTTCGTGGGCTGCTCGGCGAGGGTCTTCCGTATCTCGGTGACGGGGTCACCGACAAGGTATCTGATCACAACATCACCCAATGGAACGCGGGTAATCTACCGTTTATGGCGATGCACCCAGCAAGTGGCGGACATGGTTTGAACTTGCAACACGGCGGCTGCGACATGGCGTGGATCTCCCCCACCTGGTCTCCTGAGATGTGGGAACAAACAATCGCTCGCTTGTATCGTTCCGGCCAATCTAAGCCGGTCGTGGTCCGTGTCTGTATGGCACATAACACAGTGGACCAAATGAAGATCGATCGGGTGCATAGAAAAATGACGGCGCAAGAGGCGTTCGAAGCCTACCTGCGCCGTCATGAAGTCGTAAGGGATCGTCAACAGGTTAAAGCGTAGCAGCTTTTTCGAGGCTGAGCACCAGCTGCGCGCCGTCTTTGTCAAACTTGTTTTTGGTAACAACTTCAACGATTTGCTCGTTGAGTTGGAGGAGCTGTTCGCGGTTGATTTTGTAGCGATTGTGGTCACTGCCGTCGTTGATGTTGAGCACAACCGTATTGTTTTCGGGCATGGTTAGATAGACGAAGCGTAGTGCCGTCATGGTGGGCTCCGTTATCCGCTTGTGTCGGAAACCCATCATACCTTTCCGTTAGTCTCGATCCAGTGCGTGCTGCGCAATCCACATGCATGTGTCGGCTTCGACGTCGCGTAATGCCGCGATTTCGCGTAGGGCTTCACGCAGTTTTGCATTCTTTTCCGCTAGTTTAATGAGCTCGCGCATGCCGATGCTGAGCTGCCGTTCGATCTCGGTCAGCGCCGCGTACATTTCCTTTTCATGGGACATCGCGGCGCATCCATTTCAATTCTGGATGGCCGGTCCACTTGTGGTCGAATACCAGCCAGCAATAGTCCGACTTGCCACCGCCCACCTTGCCGCCTGCGGTGATGACGTGGCCCGGCGGCATCGACGGCCGCGGGGTCAGCAGCCACACGCTTTGCAGTGGCGTGTTCTCTAGCCAGCGGGCGGCATTGAGCCTGGCGGTCGGCATGATCAGCGCCACCTTGTTGCGAGCGCGCGCCAGCGCGTGTTTGGCGAATGCTTCGAAGTTATCGAACGGCGGATTGCTGACGATATTGTTCGGGGTGGTGATGTTATTGAGCAGGAAATCTCGCACATCGCCGCGGCCGCGGCGATCAACGAGGTCGGCGCCGTGCGCCAAGTAGCCGGCCTTGACGGCGGAATCGATGATGCGACCAAATCCACAAGCGGGATCGTAGATGTCGCCGACGAAGTGTTCTTCTTCAAACAGCCGCTCGCTGACCCAGAACGGCTCGACGTAGTGCTCGTCGACGCGAGCGTAGGCTGTGGCGCCGGCGGTGTGGGTCCAGGGCTGGCTCATCGCACGTCCTCGTTCCACTTCCACTTGCCTTTGACCCAGTGGCCGTTCACTGGATCTTCGCACTCGACGGCGCGGATCTCCCTGGCGGAAGTCCAGCGTTGTTCCAGGTCGCGGGCGTAAGCCATTGCCTCGGCTTCGGTCTCGCAGCGCACCGCGTTGTCGTACCATTTCGGGTCGTTGTGGACGCGCACCTCCGGCTTCCAAGCCATCAGGCACTCCCTGCGGTTTTGAGCGATCTACTGTTTTCCATGATGTGGTCGTCAAGCTCACTAAATAGTCGCTGCATTACCGCGGCCAGCTCCGGCATGCCGGTCTTGGCCGCCATGTCGATGCTGAGGAACGTTTGTGCGGCGCCCATATAGAACGCCTTTTCCATGCTGCTGATCATTTCGTCGTCGGCGTCGACTTTGCGCAGACTGTCAGCGAACTGCTGCCAGACGTTTTTTATGGTGTGGTTGGGGTTTAGGTTGCTTTCGATGACGTGCAGGACTTCAACCATCGGCTTTCTCCAGCTGCTTGACGCCGACATCAAGCTCGGCGGCCAGTTCGTCCAGCGCCGCGGTGGTCGGCGTCGGTCCAGCGTTCAACTCGTTGATGGCATTAACGTAATCCTCGGCGCGCCGGGTTAAGAGTCCGATATTGGCCATCTGCGTGGTTAGTTCGATCAGCATTTTATGCAGCCGCATCGATTCGTGCCGGTAGCGGTCGCGTTCTTCGACCATCATCGCGGTGCGATCGTGCGCGCGGTTTAAGTCAATCCGGTACTGCTGGATGGCGTTGTTTGCGGAAATCAGGTCGTCATGCATTTGATTGACCCGGGCCAGCGCCGCGGCCTGGTTATTCCTTTCGACGTCGGTGATCGTGTTTTGTCCGTTCGGTCGTGCGTTCATAGGGATGTCCTCGCTCATGTCAGGGAAGGGATAGCTACTGCGCCGCGAGTCGGCGCAGTAGCCGGACAGCGGATGCGTTACCTTTCGCTGCCTTTTTCGGAGCCTGTCGCATAGGCCAGAGAGTATCCGGCGCATCGTCACCGATCGCTTTCAGTGCGGCGTTAAGCAGGAGGTAAGTGTCTGCGGGGAATTGCTTTCCTGCCCGCCAATTGTAGACGCCATTGATCGAAGTTCCGGTCAGCTCGGCCACGGCTTCGATACCGCCGAGTGCGGTGATTATGTCGGATGTCGAACGTAAGGTTGTCATTGTTTACACCACCTAACTCAAGATTTTTGAGAATACAAGATTGCTTCTCAAAATAGTTGATTTATGCTGGCATTCAATGAATGATCCTGAGGCTCAACTCCGCGAACTGATGTTGATCGATGCGAAGGTCTTTCGCGTCCGTAATCAGATCGCGGAAAAGACCGACCCCAATGCGAAGAAGTACAAAACCAAGGCTAAAAAGCCTGTTAAAGTTGAACCGGACGACATCACACCAAAGGAACCACAACCATGAGATATTTACTTGGCGCCGCCCTGGCGGCGTCTCTTGCTATGTTTGCTTCGGCATTGCCGGCGCAAGCAACTATTCTGCTTGACGAAACCGGCATCGGCGGCACTGGAAATAACGTGATATTTTCCAGCATCGCCAACTCCGGCTTGATCCTTGGCCGCCTCAACGGCCAAAACGATGAGGTCGTAAGGTTCTTGGACCGCTCGGCCTTCAACCCTGACGGCGGCATATTGGCCGGTCTGTTCTCTGGATCAGCCAACGGCAACGACATCAAGATCGTAAACACCAGCGAACTTGATATCACGGTCTTCGACCGCAATAACCTCACGCAGCTCACCACTACGCGAGACATCTTCTCCATCGTCGGAACAGGCACCCTGCTTATTCGTGCGACCGCCTTGGAAGCAGACGGCAGCTTTCAGGACTTCCTGTTCAGCAGCATTCTGAAGAACGGCCAGAACGGCTTCGACTTGAAGGCTATCGACGGCGAGCGGATCTGGGATGTTGACTTCCGGGTTGTCGGCGGCAGTATCACCGACTTTGAACACTTCCGTATCGACGTGGCGCCGCAGGTTGCGGCGGTGCCGCTGCCGGCAGTTGGCACCGGACTGCCTGCCTTGGTTGCGGGAATGTTTGGCTTGGTTGGACTCCACCGGCGCCGTAAGGCGCGACTGTTGGCGGTCTAACCTTGCTGGCTCCGGCGGCGTGCATATGTAGCGCCGCCGGGGCCCGCTTCAAAAATGCAAAAAAATTTTGCGCGGTCTAAACGATGCTGTGGGTTCTACTAATAGGATCGGTCTGGGCGATCACAGGATACCCAAGCAAAGAGGCGTGCCTCGAGGCGGCGAGGACGACCGACTTCGGTTACGTCACACGGTGCGTTCCGATGCAGAGCACTGGCACGGTGGTGAGCGGTCACCGTTAACTTGGCGTTACTGGAGACGACAGATGGACTGGCAACCGATTGAGACAGCTCCGAGAGACAAAACGGACATCTTGGTGTTCCACAAAATTCATGGCGCGATGACCGCAAGGTTCTGCCCTGGCGAATGGTCGGAACACCACGAATACGGTCGAGAATATGATGGGCCAGTGTGGTGCTTTGGTGATGACGCATTCCAAGAGGAAGTTGAGGAAGGCCCGGATGGGTTTCACGACGGGCAGGTATCGCACTGGATGCCGCGACCAGAACCGCCACCCCGTTAATTTCGAGTTACCAGCCGCCAGTGCCGCCCATCGGCATAGAGAACCCACCACCGCCGAAGTCGAAGCCGCCGCCACCGCCGCCCCAGTCGAGACCGGCGCCAATGTTGCCGCCGCCCCAACCCCAACCGTTCAGGATCTGCGGCGCGATCGGTGACAAGCCGCCGATCGTTGCGCCGGATGCCGCGCCGCTGTCGAGCAGCGGGCTCGAGAAGGTGGCATTCTCCACAGGCGGCAGCATCCCCGCCATGGCGATGCTGCCGCCCTGACTGGCGCCCTGGCCTGGGATTGTTCCGGTTGGAATTTGGCTCAGTCCAGGTGGCGCGAGTGACAGCCCGCCGGCGGTACCACCGGCGGGGCCGGCAGGCTGCGCCGGAAGCACCGGCATGGCATCGGCCGGCGGGGTAGGCGTCTCCGGCGCAACCCGGCTTTCGTCTTTGTAGGCATCGGTCAGGGCCTTGGCGATCTCGGGCGTCATCGCGCCCTGCTGGCCCTTAGGCTGCTCGCTTACTCGCGCCGCCTCGTCCTGGTGTAGCTTCTCCGCGGCCGCGCCGGCCTGCTCGACCGTGTCGAATTTGCCCAGGTGCTTGCCGGTTTCTACATAACGCTGACGCGCCTCCGCGTCGGACATTACGCGGCCGCCCTCGGCCGGCACGGTAGGAATATTGACCTCCTTGCCTTGGTCCTCCACGCCGATCGTTCGCACGGTCGAGATTGAGCCGTCTTCGTTCTGCACTGGCTTCTGCTCAAGCGGATCCAACGTCGCCGCGTTAGGATCCACTGGCGCGGCGGCTTCCGCCGGCGCCGGCGCCGGCGTCATCCGTTTGCTGGCACTGAAGTCGGTTGCGCCGGAGGTGCCGAGGTCGCTGCGCTTGCCCACTGCCGCCGGCTTCGGCGCGCCTTCCTTCACCGCGGCATCGAACTGCTGCTGGGTGATGCCCATCTTCGGCAGGTAGGGCTGCACGCCGGCGGCGATCTGGCCGCCGACGAAGGGTGTGTTCAGCGCCTCGCGCAGCGTCTTGTTGCCGATGAAGTCCGGCACCTGACTAACCTTGCTCGGGTCGCCGCGTTTGACCAGCTCGATCACCTTGGTGTCGAGCAGCGCGTGCGCTGGGTTGACCGCGGGCGCGGCTGGTGGCGCCGGCTTTGCCACTGGCGCGGCAGGGGCAGGGGGTGCCACTGGTGCTGCCGGGGGTTTGACCGGTGCCGCCGCCGCGGGCGCAGCGGGGAGAGGTGCTGCCGCCGTAGGTGCTGGTGTTGCGGGTTTTGCGGGTTCTGCGGACGCCGTTGCGGGAACGCCTGGTGAATCTTCTGGCAACAATTGTTCCGGCTCGGTCGCGGCGATCGCGGCAGCACCCGGCGGTGGCGCACTTGGCGTGGGTGCCGCCGCCGGAGCCGCAGCCGGCGCAGGCTTCGCTTCAGCTTGCGGGGGCTGGGCGGGAGCCTGTGCAGGAGCTGGGGTAGCAGCAGCCGGTGGCTTGGCCGCGGCGGTAGCCGCCCGCAGCTTGGCGCCAGCCGGCCGGCTGTCGATCGAGTTCGGTAAGGTAGGAGGATTGTTCAGCGCGACGTCGCGCGCCTTCTCCCACTGCGCGTCGGTCAGGCCGTAGGGCTTGGAGGAATCGGTCTCATAGCGCGCCATCGCCTTGAGGAACTTCATACCGTCCGGCGAGGCCAGGAACTCCGGCGTGATTTTGGTGTTGCGCGAGATCCCGGTCCATTCCTCGATCCGCGGCGCGTAGCTGGTGCCGTGGCCGACCCAGGTGCCGATCATGTCCTGCATGGTCTTGCCGGAGTACAGCGGCGACTGCGCCATCTTTTGGATTGCCGCCGCGGCGCCGGCTTCCTTGTTGGCGTAGACCGCAGGGGTGTCGTGCTGGGTGATCTGGATCCCGGGCTTGCCGCCGTGCGCGCCGGCGTAGCCGTCGTGCCACATGTTGAACGGATTGTTGAACCGCTCGCCGGCCGGGATCGACTTGTTGGTCAGTACATCCATGCCGGGGTGCTCACCGGCGTGCAGCGACACTTGGCCGTTCGGCCCCGCCGCCGGTGTCGCGGATGTCGCGGATGTCGCGGATGTCGCGGATGCTGCCGGAGCCGAGAAAGGTTGCCCTTTGTAGCCAGGGTTGAGCTGGACGTGCGGCGCGTCGCCTTTGACCGGGAAGTGGACGCCAAATTTGTCCTGGTTGCCAGCGTTCAGCCACTGCCGGAACGGACTGTCGGGCAGGTCGCCGGCGCTGCCCTTCTGGTGCTGGGAATGACCCGCCTTAGCGGCAATGCCGCCGGTGCCGGCTTCATACTTGTCGCGGTAGATCTGCTGTACGTCGGCGCCGCGGGAGAACTCGCCGTACTGGGCTTTCTTACCGGGGTTCTCTTTTTCGAATGCTTCACCAGCGGCGCGCAGCCGGGCGGCCAGCTCGGGATCGATTCCCTGGTAACTGCCAGCCGCAGTCAGCGGCGCGTCGACGATCTTGCCATCCTTGATCACGCTATGGTGGCCGCCGCGTTCTTGCAGGAAGGCGAGGTCGGCCTGGTAGCCAGGGCCTTCCGCCGATCGCGCGGCCGGCGCATTGAGCCTGGCTCGGTTGGCACCCGGTCCTGGCGGCCGCGCCGGCATCTGTGGCGGCACTGGCGGTTGCACCTTCTGCTGCGCCTGCAGCTTCTGTTGCAGCGCCTTGTCCTTGGCGGCGCCGAAGCCGCCCGAGATCGTTTCGCCGATGCTGTCGTCGCTCTGGTTGGCCCGCTGCAGTGACGAGGTGACCTGGCCGACTAGCGGCTGCACCTGCAGCGGCTTCTGCTCGTCGACGTGGATGCTCTTGGCGCTCGGCCCCTTGAGCAGGCCCTCCAGTAACTGGGTCATCTGGCTCGGCGGTGTGCCGGGCGGTACCAAGCCGAGGTTGACGCCGAGCGCGTGCAGCGCCCGCGAAGTGTCATCGCCAAGCAGCGGCTGCTTGCCGGCAATCATCGCCTGCTTGCTTTTCTCGCGCTCGAGCGCCTGGTCGTCCATGTAGGCCATTAGCGTCGCGGCCCCGCTAGTGGTGGTCCACCCGGTCCGGATGCTGCCGCTGAGGCGGCAGTGATCGCTGCGGCTAGGTCAGCGATGCCGTAATCGCTTTGATATGGTCGTCCAGCCAGCGCGTTCAGTGCGGTCGGCGATTGCATCGCCCTGCCGCCGATCGCCCGCCGGGCTGGCCCGAGCAAGTAACCCAGTGTCATGCCGGCTGTTGCGCCGCCCGGCAGACCTGTCGCGCTGCCGACCTGGTGGCCGATCGCGGTCGCGGTCATCGATGCCGGGATGTCGCGATTGATTTGGCCCATGGTTTGGCCGAGGCCGCCCTGGCGGGTCGGCGAGTTCAGCGCCTGCGCGATCATCGCCAGGTCATCGACCCGGCCGCGCTGCGGCCCGGCGATTACGTCGAGCGATTCCGGCGTCATGCCGCGGATCCGGGTGGCGAACTGCCGTGGCCCCGGCGCGCCCTGGTTCGGGTTGTTGATGGTCTGGTTGCCGATCAGGCGCAGGAGGTCGCCGAAGGTCTGGTCGAGCGGCGTTGGCCCCTGGCCGCGCATCTGTGGCTGGCTGGTGGCTTCCAGCATGCGCAACCGCTGCGGATCCTGCTCGCCCTGCTTGAGGTAGTTGTAACCCGACGCGGCATTGCCGCGGGCGTTTTCGGCGACGGTGGTGAGCTGCTCATGCGGTCCGCCTTCGCCCATCGCCGCGGCGTAGCGTTCCTGGGTGCGATCGAAGGTCTGCGGTGGCACGCCCTGTTGGTCGGCGGCGTCGCGCATCACTCCAGTGGCGGCATCCTCGGCTTGGCCGGCGTAGCGGCTCGGGATCGGATCGTAGCCTTCACCCTTGATCCTGGTGTCGGACCGGAAGTCCTTGACCTGGTTGTAGGTGCCGCGGGTGTCGATGATGTTGCCTTGGGCGTCGACCGGCAGGCGGCTTTCGATCGCCCGAATGCGTGCATCCAGCGGCCCGGCCGTGCCGGCGTAGGTTTCGTGTGACGCTTGCCGCAGCGCGCTGAGTACGGGCAACCACTCCGCCGGACTGCCCGGACCGACTTGCTGGGCCAGGGCTTCCTGCGGCGCCGCTACCCGGGTTCGCAGATCCTCGGCGTTGGTCCGAGCGATGTCGCCGACCGCGGCGCCGATATCGCCGGTGGTCGGTGTTGGGTTGAGTGATCCCCTGGCGTCGGCCACGTCGTTCACCGCGGCGCCGGTCTGGTCGCGCGCCGTCATGCGGCGGTCTTGGGTGTAGCCGCTGGAACCCCAGCGGTTGGCGTTGGAGTTTTCGCGCATGCGGATGGTGTCATTGCCGAGCGCGCTGGCCGGCAGATCGATACCCTCGCGTGCTGCTGCCGCGGCGACCTGTGGCGCCTCTGGGCGACCCATGCCGCGGTACTTCCAATCGATGTAGCTCTGCCGCCCGGGAGCGGCGCCACCGGCCGCGCCACCGCCGAGGATCGCGCCGAATAGCGCACTGGTCTCCGGGTCGACGCCGGCAGCCCGGCCGACCTTCTCACCGATGTCGGCGCCGTAGTGTGACGCAACCGTTGGCGCCACGGTGCTGCCAGTGAGCCTGGTCAGCGCGGCGCGGATCGCCGCCAATGCCGTTGGTGCCGCGGCAATACCGCGGGCGATCGCCGCGCCGCCGCCACCGAGCATGGCGCTGGCGCCACCCTCGAGCAGCTGCCGGGTGGTGCTGGCGTCGGCCGGCAGCGGCTCGGCGCCGACGGCGTTCAGCGCCATCGGACCGAGGTAGGGGATCTTGGTTTCCGGGAAGATCCCGGCTCGGGATCCGGCGTTGCCGAGCGCGATCGCTAAGTCGGGTATGCCGGTCAGCGCGCTGCCGCCAATCCGTGCCGCGGTGTTGTAGAAGGAATATGGATCGCTCGGTGCTGCTGGCGCCGCTGGCGCGCCTTGCGGCGGGGTTGCGACTGGTCCGGTTTCCGGTGGCGGCTCGTTTGGTCTGACGGTTATTTCGGGCAGCGTTTCCGTGGTCGGCGCGGTCGAGGGTGGGCCGCCGCCGGCGCCGTCCCGCAGCCGTTTGAACCGCTCGCCGACGGCCTCGTATTCAGGCGTCCCTTTCAGGTGCTGGTTCTCTTGGCCCCATTTCACCAGGTCTTCTATGGTCTCGGCCACAGCTATCTCCCGAATAGGACGGTGCCTTGTTCAGTCGTTGTCGATGCCGGCGGCGGTGCAGTCGCAGGCGCCGCGGCGCCGCGCCGTCCGCCGGTTGCTGCCGGTGCTGTGACGCCGCGCACCGCCAGCGCCCTGGCTTCGTCGAACGGCATCATCGGCATCAGCGGCGCGAGCACCGCCTTCGGCGCTAAGCCGCTGTCGATTGCTGACTGGGTGTAGAACTTCTCCTTCTCCAGCGCCGCGTTTTTGATTTCGCCCATGTGCTGTTGCATGGTCTTGATGATGTTGACGCGGGTTTGCGGGTCGAGGCCCTCGCCGGTGGCCTGGCCTTTCAGTGTACGGATCTGCTCTTCCCAACTGCCGACCTGGCCGACCATCTTGGTTTCGCCTTCGCGGACGCCGGTCAGGTCGTCCATCATCTTGATGAAGCCGTAGACGATATCGAGGTCGGCGGCTTTGTTGCCGGTGTAGGCCGACTGCACCGCTGAGTTCCAGGTCGCCGCCGTGTTGGAGTAGCGTTTCACCTCCGGCACCGCGGCATACTCTTTGCGCAGCTCGATCGCCGAGCCTGGCTGGGTCTCGATCACCCGGTCGGCATTGGGGTCGACGGCTGCTGTTGCCGCGGGAGCTCCGGCGGCGCCGGCCGGTGCGGCTGGTTGCATCATCCTGACCACCCAAGGCGGGATCGGCTCTTTTTGGATGTGCTTGACGGTCTGCCGATCGCCAACTTTCTCCACCACGCGCTCGGGCGGGTAGGCGATGCTGACCAACTGCTCGATCTGTGCTGCCTGCGCCGGGGTCGGCGGCAGTCCGCTTTTGGCAAACACCGCCAGCCGTTGCCGCGCTACGTCTTTGTCTACTTTCGGCGTCGGGTCGGTCGGTCCGGTGGTGGCGACCGTGTGACCTTCCGGTATTACGCCCCCGGGACCAAACAGCGGCCGGCCGGTGCCGAACTCGGTTTTGTTGTTATTGGTGGTGACCAACTGCCCGGTCGGCTGGTTGTCGAGGCCGATCACGGCGAGGGTATGATTGGTTGGGGCGCTGCGTTCCTCCGCGGTCGGGAACCGGCCGGTGGTCTGAAATTGCAACCGGCCGCGCTCTTCGGCATCGGTCGGCATGCCGCTCAAACCGACGCGGCCCTTGGCATAGACGCCGGGCAGGTCGCCGGCGCCCTGGTGCGCCTGCGCCCGGGCGACCGCCTGATAGAATGGCAGCTCGGCCTTGTAACGGGCTTCCACTTTCGGATCGATGTAGGACTGCTGGTAGTTGGTCGGCGGCAGGAACGTCTCGCCGAGCGGTGTCGACGGATCGTCCGGGTTCGACGGCCCCTGTTGCTCGATCGGGATGTTGCGGATGCTGGTCGGCGGCCCGGCGGTGGACAAGGCATCCGCTGCGGTGTTGCCCGCGGTGGTGGCGGCATCGAACTTGGCTTTGTCTTCAGCCTGCTTCTGCCGCAGCGCGACGATATGCTCGACCGTTAGCTTTTGATCGAGCGCCGCCTTCGGCGCACCGGCGATGCTCTTGGCGATGTTGGTCGCCAGGCTGCCCCAGGATGGATCCTGTTGGTAGGTGAGAAATTCCGATCCCATGCTGCCCTCATACGCTCGTAGCTAGCGCGTTGCCGAGGCCGGTCCCGGCGACGCTGGCGCCGGCTTGCGCCAGGCCGCCGGCGGCGCCGCCGCTGTATTGTGAAATCTTGATCGGCTCGACCGCCTTGGCGACGTTGTAGGCCGACAGCCCACCGGCGCGCTCGTTGCCGGCCAGCCGGATGTCCTGGCCCGCGGCATTGAAAATGCTATTGGCGCGGTTGGTCAGACCATATTGAGATCCACCATAGGACTGCACATCGGCCAATGCCGCGATTCGCTTCCTGGCTTCGATCGCTGCCTGCTGGATGTGGCCCTGGATCGCCGTCTTCATTTCGTCGGAGCCGTTCTGCTGGCCCGAGAACATGGCCGAGGCGAGCGCATTCGGATCGCCTTCGGCCTGGTTGGCGAGCTCCTCCGGCGTCAGTGCCTTGGTTAACCGCGCCGCTTCGCTTTCTTGGGCTTCGGTCTGCTTGCCGGCACTGAGCTCATCAAGCGAGCCGCTGCGCGCGGCCTCGGCGTTGAGCCGCAACTGCTCGTCGCGCTTCAAATACTCCTGCGATTGGCGCCGCTGATAGGCGACCCATTGGTCGTTGGCCGACTGCTGCTGGCTCGCCATGTCCTGCTGCTGCTGCATGTTGTACATCGACATGCCGATCGAGAAGCCCAGGCCGATGATCGAGACGGGATCGCACATGGTTCAGCCTGTTACGGTTCCAGATCCAGATTCGCGGCCAGTCCTAGCGGTGAGTGCCTTGTTAGCTTGGTATTCGCCGACTGCCGGCGCGACCGCGGAACCTAATCCGATGGCGATCGGCTTGAACATATCACCCAATGCGCCCGGGTTCGGCTGCTGCAACTGCGCATTGCCCGCAGATGTCGCTGCCGTGTTGGCGGCGACGGTCGGATCCTCGGTGGCGTACAGCTGGTTGTAGGCTTGTTGCTGTTGCGCGGCGATCGATTTGCGCAGCTCCGCGGTGTCGGTGTCGGCTTTGGCCTTCAGCGCCGCTTCGTTGACGCCCTGCTGCTCGGTCAGCTTGTTCTGCACAAAGCCGGCCGCTCCCGATCGTAACAATCCCGCCCTGGCGAGATCCGCTTCGGAGGTGCGCTTGGCTTCGCCATACTGCTTCTCCAACTGCGGTAGCGTGTAGTCGAGCCCAGCCTTGCGATACTTTTCATAGAAAGAATCGCCGAAGTTGTCGTTACCAAAGATGCTGTCGATCGCCGTCTTGCCCTGGTTCAATCGGGCCTGGCGCTCGTTCTCTTTGTCGCGAGCTTCCTGGGCGCGCTGCATCTCCAGCTGCACCATTTGATTGTTCGATGGTCCGCTTCCGCCTTTGCCGCCCATGTCGTCACCTCATACTTGCGCGTTTGGATCGGCGCCCGGCTGCTTGTAATCCGCCCAGTAACCTGGCGGCGTCAGCACAGACTTGGCGACGATGTTGCCGGTTGAATCCTTGGTGGTCTCGGTGCCGGACACGCCCTCGGCCGGCGTGGTCGTGCTGTCCGGTTTCGAGGTATCTTCCGCAGGCTTGGCTGTGGCATCAGACGCCGCTTTTTTGACGTTGATGTTCGACTGGTAGCCGCTCATGTCGAGCGGCGCCTTCTTGGCCAGCGTCTGTTGCGCCTCTTCCAAGGTTGCATTGCCCGACTTGTCGAGCGGTTCCTGGTAGTACTGCTGTCCGCCGCCGCCCTTGCCACCCATGTTGGCCCCTTACTTGGTTACGCTCAGGCTGCCCGACGTGCTCGGCGCCTTCTGCTTGCCTTGTGAATCCCAATTGGATGGCGGTGCCAGCAACGTTGAGGCGAGCTTGTCGCCGGTTGTGGTCTGCAGTTTGCTGCCGGCGCTGATCGGGCTGCCGGCCGAGATCGGGTCGCCGAGCGGGGCGTTCGGATCGACCGCCGGTGTGACCGGCGCGGCAGCGGCGGGCGCGACGATCGGCGCCTCGATCGGCGGCGCGACCGGCGCCGGCGCGGGTGCTTCGGGTGCGGGCGCAGCTACAGGCGCTTCCGGTGCGGGCGGCGGGATCCAGTTTGGATCGGTATCCCGGTTCCAGAAATTGCCGTAGCCGTCGTAGTCGGCCGGCAGCGCCGGGTTCCGGATCATGCTGCCGTAGCCGTCGTAGATCTCGTCCGGCTCTATCCGGTAGCCGCCGTAGCCGTCATAGACTGAGTAGGGCATGGCTCACCTATTTGGTTGTGCTGATGCTGCCGGGCGCCGTCGCCGGCCGCTGCGGTTGATTTGTCCAAATCGATGGCGGCGGCAGCAGGCTGCCGGCCAGCAGGGCGCCGGTCGATTGCGGCGGCCCGCCGCCGGGCTGCAGCTTGCTGATGATCGGCCCGCCGGGCGAGATCGGCGGCCCGAGCGGTTCAACCGGCGCCGCCGGGCCAGCCGGCGCGGCTACGGGTGGCGCTACCGCCGCCGGTGGCGGTGCCATTTGCGCTGGCGCCATCGGCAGGTTTAACGGTGGTGGCGGCGCCGGTGTTGGTTCCGGTACCGCCGCCCAGCCCGGCACATCCCCCCAATGCGCTCCGCCGCCTATGTCGTTCCAGGGCATGGCTACACCTGTCCCTCGGTTGTCATACTGCCGTTGCCGGATGACCGCGGTTTCGGCTGGCTTAATTGATCGGTCCACATCGATGGCGCGGTGAGTGACTGCGCCATTTTTGATCCGGTGCTGCTGTCCGGTGTGGTGCTAATGCTGCCGGAGGTTGACTGCTCTGGCGCGGCGGGTTCTGGCGTCGGCGCGGGTGCGGCGGAAGCTTGTGTTCCCGCGGGCGCGGGCGCCTGCTCTGACGCAGCTGCAGCTGGTTGCTCGGCATCCCAACCCCACCCGGCCGACCGTGCCACTGGCCCCCAGGTGACCGCGGATCCGCCAGGTGGTGCGCCGCCTTTACCCTTGCCACCCATTACAATACCACCGTGAAAATCATGCCGACCGGCTCGCCACCGAAGTGCCGGCCGATCATGTTCATCAACGAGTTCTGCGCCGGCATGCCTGAGCAGATCGGGAAGTTGATCACCTTGCAGCCGTCGCGGCGGGCTAAGGTTATGACCATGTCGACCAGGCGGCGACCGAGGTCGGTGCGCTGATACTTCGGGATGGTGTAGGTCTCGTCCATCACGCCCATCGGTTCGGAGAACACTTCGAACACGTGGTAGCTGCAAACGCCGACCAGTTTGTTGTTGTCCAGCGTATCCAGCGCGATGACGTACATGGCGAACTGGGTGCCGACCGCGTTCGCCAGGTAGCGTTCGGTTTTCTCGCGGTGATACTTCAAATGCTTGGCCCAGCCTGACAGATGGAAAAACTCGCCGAGGAAGTCGGCAAGCATTGGAGCATCGGCCGCTTCCGCCATGCGGACGTTAATGTGCGGGGTACGCACCGACCGCTTTGATTTCGGTAGTTTGATAACCGGAATATTCATCAGCTAGCCACCTGTATGAAACGAAGTCCTCGCCGTCGACGCCGTAGCCGTTCAGCACGCCTTCGGCCTTGGCGCCAATCAAACCCATAAATCTGCGGACATCGTCGCGTCGTCGTAGCGCCACCGCTTCGACCCGGTGGATATTCAGCTCGACCAACAGCGGCAGCACAAACCCCCGTATCTGCCGCACCATTGGTAGCACGGCGCGGCCCCAGTCGGCAGTGCCGAAAGCAAATCCTGCGGCCACGCCGTGGCGTTGCTGCGCGGCACCCCAGATCGAGATCGGGCCGCAGTCGAAGTCCCAGGCGCAGAACGCAAACAAGCCGCGCCGGGTGATGTGACCAGCCAATTGGCTGAGGTCGGCGCCGGCTGCCTGCATTTCTTCTCGGTCGGCGCTACGCAGATTGGTGAGCACCGCTTGAACCATGCCGCGGTCGGCGATGGCGATCTCGATCATCCGGTCTCTCCACCGATGTAGTGGACGATCAGATTGGACAGCACCTGCGGGCCGAGATCCTGCGAGCGCAGCCGCAGCGACATGTGGGTGGTATGGCCGTGCAACTCGATTTTGCCTTGCGCGAATGACGGTCCGTTGAACTCGCCGATGAAGTCTTCGACCTCCGGCGATTCGACGTTGAACGCAGCTGACACCTGCCACGGCACCCCATAGCAGGTGGCGTCGATGGCGCTGAACGATTTGAAGGTCGCCACCCCCTCGCCGGCGTGAAACGGAAAGATCAGCTCGACCGGGCAGTCGTCATAGACCGGGCCGAGATCGGAGGTGCCGCCATAGGCATAGACGGTGTTGTTGTCGTCGCGCACCACCACCCGGTTCTGGTGGATGCAGGCGGCAGTGATCACGAAGCCGGCGTCGTACTCCGACCAGGCTGTGATCTTCGGTCCCGGAAACGCCGACAACACGTAGATCTTCGAGCTCATCGGCGATTCTTCGTCGACCTGCGAGCCAGCCATAATGATCCAAAACCGGCCGGTTACCGGCTGCAACAGCGCGATCGTGCCGCTCATCCAGTCCGGCCCCATGGCGCGGAATAGATCCTGCATTAACGGATCCAGCGGACTGCCGATGTCGGATACGGCTGCAGCCAAAGATGAGTTACGAGCTCGCAGCGAGCGCACACCGGACTGCGACATGTACATCACGTCGCCGGAGCCGTACTGCATCACGGAACGCCACGCCGTTGTGCCGGCCTGGCGCAGGGTCTGCACGTACTGGTTCTTGGTGAAGTCGGGGTCCATGATCCACAACTGCACCGCGGTCGAGGAGAAGATCGCCAGCTTGTCGTAGTAGACCTCGAGCGCCACCGAATCGGTCATGTCGCTGTCGCCCATCGACAGGTCGATGAAGTTGGTCGGGTTGGGCGGCGCCATGCCTGACCAGTCGCCGGCGTTACCGATCGCCGAGAAATACAAGATGCTGTGTTCGACCGTGTACATCTTGTTCTTGTAAGTTCGGCAGTAGAAGCCGCGGGCGAGCGGCAGGTCGATGCCGTCGTAGTAGCGGCCGATATTGCCGGCGGCGTCCTTCCACAGGATGGTGAAGACTTTGTTGTCGAACAGATCGTAGTCGACGATCTCGTAGATGGTTGTGGTCTGCTGCCCGAGCACGCCGATCGACCAGACGCCGGATGGCGGCTCGACCTTGTAGGGGCCGTTCGGGCCGAAGGTGTAGAGCTTCTGGTTGACCTCGACCAACCCCCTGCTGGCCGCGTCGACCGTCCAGAACGGCACAAACGCCATGCGCTTTTCGATCTCGCCGCCGGGCGTGACATGACAGTTGGTCATGCGCCGCAGCGTGCCAGCCGGCGCGGTCAGCTCAGAGCGCCGTAGATCCAACCCGGCTGCGAAGTCGGTGATTGTGAAATACGGCAACTACTCCCTCCATCAGTTCGGGACGTAGTCGAGGTAGCGGGTGTGGCGCATACTCTTGTCGGGGTCGAAGCCGCCGCGCTGATTGCCACCCATGTTGTAATTGGTGCGCTTGTCGGCGCCCTGGTCGGCGAGTATCCGCCGCAAGTAATTCTGCGCCTTGGTCAGCTTCATCGGCGCCGCTTCGCTTTTCTGTGTGGCGAGCATCTCAGCTGCGGCAAACAGCACGATCGCTTTGCTGTCGATAATGCAGCTGTCGGTCGGCGCAATGAGTGGCGAGATCGGTGCCATGCCTTCGAACCGCAGCACGTAGCTTTGTTGCGGATTGGTGGTGTTATCTTCCGGCACCGGCAGCACCTGGAACTGGCCGATCGGGTTGGTGATCGGCGCCGGCCCGGCAATATTGACCGTTACTACGTTGCCCCAGCGCGTCGGCTTGCCATAGCTCACGGGGCCTAAGTGAACCATGTGCGCCTTGATGCCGTAGGTCAGTGGCTGCCAGGAGGTGGCCGCAGTGATCTTCTGCGGATCCATAACGTCGGACTTGGTCACCTGCGCGATGTAGACCTGGACGATCTGATCGAACAGCATCTCCTTTGGGTAGGAGTAGACCGCCTGCGTGCCGATCAGCGGCAGGTCGGTCCAGATCTTGAGGTGCTGCCAATTGTAGGCATCCCAGAGCTCACGCTGCTGGCGCGCTAACAGGACGTCGATCGTGTCCTGCGCCTGCACACCTTGTGCAGGATTGAGCGACGTGCCGGTCTCGGCCCGCAGCTCGCGGCGCAGTTCCAGCAGCGTTACTCCAAGCGGCACTAGCCGGCTTCCTTATGCTCCGATGGCGGGGGTGGCGTGCGCCGGCCGCGCGGCCGGAAGATCGGCTCGAGGCTGGCCTGCGCCTTGGCGACTTCGTCTTCACCGTCGTCATCTTCCTCGTCGTCACCGTTGCCGTTGGTGATGGCCGGCGGTGCGGATTCCTTGGTGGAGATCTGGCCGCCTTCGTAGCGCGGCAGATTGACCTCGTCGGTCATCATGTAGTCCATGCGGAAGGCCCGCCCCGGGAAGCACCGCTCAACCACCTCGCGACCGTAGATCCCCATCAATCGGTTCTTCTCCTCGGTCGGCCAGGTCTCGCCGATGCCGATCGGCATGATGTCCATGACGTTCTCGTCGCCGTGCAATGTCTGCAACACCTGGATCTCCGGCCAGGTCACGGCGTTGTGTGCGCCATAGATCACCGTGTGACAGTTCTGCCCGGCGAGATTGATCTTGCAGGCGCAGTATTGGATTTGCTTGCTCATTTTGGCTCCGGTGTCGTTGCCGCTTTCACAGCCCACATCGCGGCGTTTTCGTAGTGCGTCATCGCCAGCGAATATAAACGGCCCTTCTCCGGGTCGTCGTGCTTGTCATTCTCGACGTTGCACAGATCGATCAGATCCGCGGTATACCGCTTGATCTTGTCGACCAGACCTTCACCGCTCGGGTTGAAACTCTCCCGCACGCGCTCGGAGCCAAGGCTCATTCAGAATCCCCCATTGATGAAAAACCGGGAGTGCTAAGAGTGTCCGCTCCCCGCACTCCCGGCCGCGCTGCGATCAGACAATGTCCATAACGACAGCGCCGTTGAGGCGCCGCGCACAGAGTTGCCCGGTCGAAGTGAGGCTCCGGTAGATCACGTACTTATCGGGTGCGCGATCCGGTGAGTGCTGGTGGCGCCACTCGTCTTGCATGGCGACCAGGTAGATGTCGCGGCTGTCATACCAATAACACCGCTTGCTCTTGCCGAGCTGATCCAGCGTCGGATCATATTCAAAGTCCGTTCCGGCATAAGAAATTTGCCCGACCGAAACGTCTTTGGCTCCCGAGAAGCCCTGCATGCTGTAGTTGCCGTTAGCGCGCAGTTCCGCCTCGAGTGCGCCGAGCCAGTCGGAGCCGCAGAAGCCGGTGTTCGGCTTGGCGCCGTACCGGGTCAACTGGCGATACTCTTTCTGGAGCAGCGTGATCAACGCGCCGCCGTTGGCCGCCGACGAGGTGATCGGACCACCACCCCAGGCCGACAGCGCCGGCGTGGTGCCGACCGCCGTACCCATGGCAGTAGTGAACGCCCGGTTCCGCCACCAAGTCTTCTGGGCGCGGTTGATGCCGGCGACGATACCCGTCGACGGATCGTCGGTGATCAACGCCGCCATGCCGGCTAAGGCTTTCGCATCAGTGGCGCCATTGGTCCACAGCAGGTTGTTCATGCAGCGGGCGTATTGCTCGCTGACATCCTGCAATGCGTCCTGCAACAGTCCGACCAGGACGGTGTCGTCGCGGCCGGAGTGCTCGTTGACGTCATCCATGTTGCCGGAGTCGGAGACGCTGATGCCGTCGGTCTTCAGCTCACTGTGCGTGAGCATGATACCGATGTGCATTTCCTTCCACGGAAACACAGCCTGGGTCAGGTTGGCGGGGGTGTAGTAGGTGACCGCGTCGTCGAGCTGGTAGCCCTTGAGTTGGTCGTCAGTGCCGGGCGCGGCAGTGTTGCCGAAATCTCCCTTCACGCTGATCACAATATTCCCCTTACCCCCGGGGAAGGTCTTCTTCTTGCTCTCCATTGCGGCGAGCAGCGGCTTCTCCTGGATTGCCTCTTGGAAGGCGGTCCCTTTATTCATCCAGTAGTCCAACGCCGCCGTAGTGATGTGGGCGAGCAGTGGCGCAGAATAGGTAGGCATTTAAGCACCTCTGGAATTAGAGGCGCGGCGCTCCCTCGCGAGCAAATCTGACTGCTT
>Ga0210380_10000038_pt1 | contig 94651 bp, 69 predicted proteins | sample PLM4_5_coexredo_FD_155476 | JGI IMG/M metagenome (GOLD analysis project Ga0210380, IMG submission 155476) | Groundwater sediment microbial communities from an aquifer in East River, Colorado, USA - PLM4_5_coex redo | ecosystem: Environmental > Terrestrial > Soil > Riparian zone | place: USA...
CAACGCCCAGGACGCGATGCCCGACGGCGGCACGCTGACCATCGAGACGGGCAGCGTCTACCTGGACGACAGCGACGCCATCAGCCACCTGGCCCCGCGGCCTGGTCCGTACGTGATGCTCGCTATCAGCGACACGGGCGTCGGCATGGACGAGGCAACGCGGGAGCGCATCTTCGAGCCGTTCTTCACCACCAAAGAGCTGGGCAAAGGCACCGGGCTCGGGCTGCCGACGGTCTACGGCATCGTGCAGCAGAGCGAGGGCGGTCTGTTCGTCTACAGTGAACCCGGGCGCGGCACCACGTTCAAGGTGTATCTGCCGCGCGTGGACGAGGGACCGGCGGAGCTACCACCGGTCGAGGGTGGCAGCGGCAACGGCACCGAGACGATCCTGCTGGTTGAAGACGAAACCGGATTGCGTAGGCTCACCCGGCGGATCCTGGCCTCGGCCGGCTACACCGTGCTTGAGGCGGGAAGCGGTGACGAGGCGCTTGCGATGCTCGCTCGCCACGACGGCCCGGTGCACCTGATGCTCACCGACGTGGTGATGCCCGGCATGAACGGGCGCGACCTCGCGCGGCGCGCCGCCGAGACGCGGCCCGAGCTGAAGGTGCTCTACGCATCGGGCTACACCGACGACACGATCTTCCGCCACGGCGTGCTCGACGACGGCAGCCGGTTCATCAGCAAGCCGTTCGCACCGGGGGAGCTGAGGCGCAAGATTCGCGAGATTCTCAACTGACCGGTTCGCGACCCGTCGCCACGATCACGTCGTGCGTCCGGCGGCCGCCGGGGCGGGCGGGCCGGTCTTCGTGAGCGACACGTCCGCTTCATCGTCGCGCACCGACTTGGCGGCTTCAGGCGATGACGTCTCGGGCGAGATCGCGCGCGCCAGCGCTTCGTCGAGCGGCAGCCGGCGCCGAACCTCGTCGAGCGGGCGGTCGTCGGTGAGGTCGAGGCGCAGCGGTGTCAACGACGCCCACCCCTGCTCCACTGCCCATCGGTCGGTGCCGGCTTCCGCGCCTTCAATCGGGATCACCGTGAACCAGAAGAGGTCGCGGCCCGCCGGATCCTTCACCGGCACGATCTTGCCGTCGTAGCGCCGGACCGAGGAGCGCGTCCACACCATCCCGCGCGGCGTGCGGGGAAAGTTCACGTTCACGAGCGGCAGGCCGTGCTCGACCAGCAGCAGCTCGATGACGCGCCGCATCCACGGCTTGAACGCGTCGTAGTCGGGCTCGACACCGGAGGGCGCGCTCAGAGCAACGCCGCGCAGCCCCAGCAGCGCGGCCTGTTTCGCCGCTGCCAACGTCCCCGAGTGCCAGATCGAGTTCCCGAGGTTCAGCCCCATGTTGAGACCCGAGAGCACTAGGTCCACCTTTTCCCAGTGATAGAGGCCGAGCGATACGCAGTCGGCAGGCGTGCCGTTGACGCGATAGGCGGTGAGGCCCTTGATGTTCGTGACGCGGTAGGAGAGCGGGCGCGAGGCGGTGATGGCGTGACCGGTGGACGAGCGCTCCTGATCGGGCGCAACCACACGCACGGTGCCGAATTCCGACGCGACCTCGGCCAGCGCGGCGATACCGGGACTGTAGATGCCGTCGTCGTTGGAGACGAGGATTCGCACGACCCACAGCAGTGCAAACCAGCGGCCACGCCGGGGACGGATCAGATCTTGAATCCGTATGCTACGGCTGGGATACGGTGAAAATAGCGATGCTCTTCAATCAGCGGGCGGGCCGGGGCACGTCGCTTGGCGCCCTGCGCCAGATGCTGGCACGCGCCGGGCATGAGGTGGTGCGGGTAATCGAGCACAGGGACGACGCGGCGCACCTCGTCGATCCGCCGGCTGAACTCGTCGTCGCCGCCGGCGGCGACGGCACGTTTGCCGCGGCGGCGCGGGCGCTCGCGGGCAGCTCGATACCGCTGGCGCTCCTGCCGATCGGCACCGCAAACAACATGGCCTTCACGCTCGGCGTGGACGGGCCGGAAGAAGAGATCGCCGCCGCCTGGCACACCGCCCGGCGACAGCCGCTCGACCTCGGGACGGTGCGGGGGGACTGGGGCACGCGCCGCTTCGTCGAGGGGATGGGCGGCGGCCTCGTCGAGGCCTGCATGCGAACGATTGAGAAACGGCCGGTAGGCTCGGACGAGCCGCCGCCAAGGCAAGTGGCGCGCGCGCTCCGGCGGTATCTCAACACACTGGCCCGGCTACAGCCGCAGGCCTGGAAGTTCGCCGTCAACGGCGCCTGGCGTTCCGGAGAGTTTCTGCTGGTCGAGGTGCTGAACGCCGCGGCTGTCGGCCCCAACCTCGAGCTGGACCCGCGCGCGAGCACGTCCGACGGACAACTGACGGTTGTCACGGCGGCCGAAGCACACCGCGACATGGTGGCCACGTACCTCGCCGACCGCCTCGCCGGGCGCGATTCTCTGCTGCAGCTTCCCTCCGAACCGGCGACACAGGTCGAGCTGGTCACGCAGCATCCGCTGCACATCGATGACGCGCTCGTGGACGCCTCGATGATGCCGCTCTCGATCGAGGTCGAACCGGCCGCGGTGACGGTATTGATGCCACCGGCGTGATCGTCCGCGTCAACTCTCGACGGGCTTCGCTACCGCCCTGGCCGCCTGCGCGAGGTCCGAGACCAGCTGGGCGCGGCCGCGGGCACGCGAGACCGGATCGGGCGCGCGCAGGATCGCCGATGGGTGCGCCGTCACGAATACCGTGGCGCCGGCCGCCTGCAGCGGCTGTCCGCGCACCCTTCCGATGACGATGAGACGGCCGAGTACCGCGCCCGCGGCCGTCAGCGCCTCTTGCAGGACCCGTCCCGCGGGCCCGACGAACGGCTGGCCCGCCAGATCCTCCTGATCGCCGGGCTGCTCGCCGACCAGCATCACATCGGCCGTTCTCACACCCGCGCCGAACACCGTCTGCGTGGCGCGCCGAACTGGAACAGGCGCCGGAGAATTTTACTGTTCGGTAACCAGCGCCACCTCACCGCTGCGACGCATCACGCTCGTGCCGACGCCCTCGCCCCGGCGCTCACAGAGCAGGTCGAGCTCGGCATCGCGCACGGCGAGCTGGGTGAAGCGCATCCACTCGAGCGACGCGGGCAGGCGCGGCTGCCGTAACGTGACCCGGCGCCGCAGGCCGTCGACGTCGAGGCCGAGGAGCGCCTGCACGATGAGCAGCGACGACGCCGCGGCCCAGGCCTGCGGTGCACAAGCGGTCGGGTAGCGCGTCGGGCCCTCGCCAGAGTGCCGACTGAAGCCGCAGAACAGTTCGGGCAGCCGGCGCAGCTCGAACTGCTGCGCAGCCGAGAACAACCCTTCGGCCAGGCGGACGACGTCGTGCTTGAGGCCGTAGTGCGCGAGCCCGAGCGCCGCGAGCGCGGTGTCGTGCGGCCAGATCGACCCGTTGTGGTACGCCATCGGGTTGTAGCGCGCCTCGCCCTCGCGAATCGTCCGGATGCCCCAGCCCGAGAACATCCCGTCGCGCATGACCGTATCGGCGACGCGGCGGGCCCGCTTGGGCGAGGCGATGCCGCTCATCAGACACTGCGCGGCGTTCGACGACACGACGCGGCAGGGGCGCTTGTCGCCATCGAGGGCCAGGGCATAGGTGCCCAGATCGTCGCACCAGAAGCGCTGCTCGAACGCGTGGCGCAGTCGCTCGGCGTCGTCGCGTAAGCGGCGCGCACGCTCGCCGTCGCCAAGCGCGGCCGCGAGCTCGGCGGCGTGAAGCCGCGCCGCGTACACGTAGCCCTGCACCTCACAGAGCGCCACCGGCCCCTCGGCCAATGTGCCGTCGGCATGGAACACCGCGTCGTGCGAATCCTTCCAGCCCTGGTTCGCCAGTCCGCGATCGGTGGCGCGCGCGTATTCGACGAAGCCGTCGCCGTCGGGATCGCCGTCACGCTCGATCCAGGCCAGCGCCGCCTCGATGTGCGGCCAGAGCCGGCCGATCGCCTCGATGTCTCCGGTGCGCCGATAGTAGCGGCCGGCGAGCAGGACGAAGAGCGGCGTTGCGTCCACGCTGCCGTAGTAGGCCTTGAACGGAATCTCGCCGAGGGCGGCCATCTCGCCGCCGCGCGCCTCGTGCAGGATCTTGCCGGGCTGCGCGTCGCTGGCCGCATCGGTGCGCGTGGCCTGCGTCGCGGCGAGCGCCAGCAGCACGCCGCGTGCGATCGACGGATCGGCCCACAGCACCGAGAGCGCCGTGATGAGCCCGTCACGCCCGAACATGGCGCTGAACCAGGGGATGCCGGCATAGGGATACGGCCCGTGCGGGGTCGGCGTCACCATCATGGCGACATCGGCGCGCGAGCGCTCGAGCCACTCGTCGAAGAGGTCGCTCGAGGTGCGCACGCCGGCAAGGCGCGACCGAACCCGGTCCACGGCCGACGTCGCCTGTTCGAGCGCCTCGTCGAAGCGCTCCGGGAGCGGCCGTCGTTGCGCCGCCGGGCCGCAGACGACGGCGACGTAGACGTCGCGGCGCTGTCCTGGCTGGACCGTCAGTTCCACGCGGCACTGCGCCGTCGCCACGATGGGCGTGGGCTCGATTTGCACCACCGTATGGCGGGCCACGCCGTCCAGGCCCTGGTACTCGAACACCAGGCCGTCGGCGGTTTCGCGTGCCGGCACCAGACGCCCGCGGGCGGCGCGGTGCGCGCCGCGCACCTCGAACACGTCGCGAAAGTCGGCATCGAACGACCAGTCGAGCGACAGCGACAACGGCGCCATCCCGTGATTGACCACGCCGATCCGGCTGAACCAGGTGCGATCCCACAGGAACGACGACCGCCGGATGTGCATGACGGCGCGCGGCCACAGCAGCTCACGATCGCCTGGCAGATCCGGATTCGTCAGGTGGACGACCAGCACGTGGCCGCCGGCGCCGGTCGAGGAGCCAAGCAGGAACGGCCGGTGGCCGGTGAGCCGCAGCTGGCACAGCGACAGGTGACGAGTGCCGTCGTGGTAGAGCCCCTGGCCCGCGCCGGTGTTGCTGATGTCGCCCACGACGTCGAAGACGCCGAACGTCTCACCATCCTTGAGCGCGCGCGTTTCGGGGTCGACCGCGGTCTCGGCAACGATGTAGTAGGCGTCTGGAGCGTCGGCGACGGTCTTCATGCGGTGCGGGCTTCGAGATGGCCTCGTGTCGCGTCACGCAGGCGTCTGTACACCCCGACGTAGTCGCGAGCCATGCGCTCGGCGGTGAACCGACGGTCGAAGGACGCCCGGCATGCGGCTCGATCGATGTCCGCGACGTGCGCGAGCGCGGCCACGGCCTCGTCGATCGAGTCGACGATCCAGCCGTTGACGCCTGGCTCGATGAGTTCGGGAACCGACCCTCCCGGCCACGCCAGGACGGGTGTGCCGCACGAGAGCGCCTCGATGACCACCATGCCGAACGGCTCGGGCCAATCAATCGGAAAGAGCAGCGCCCGGGCGCCGCCGAGCAGCGTGGCCTTCTCCGCGTCGCCGATCTCTCCCAGATAGCGCACGTGGGGCTGGCGCATCAGCGGTTCGATCTCGCGGGCGTAGTAGTCGCGATCGACCGCGTCGATCTTGGCGGCAACCCGCAGCTCGAGACCGGCACGCGCGGCGATCTCGATGGCCCGATCGACCCGCTTCTCCGGCGAAATGCGGCCGACGAAGGCCACATAGCCGTCTGGCGCGGCCCGAAACGGCAAGAGCCGCACCGGCAGCCCGTGATACACGGTCGCGCTCCAGTGCAGGCGGGGAAACGGCCGGCGCTGGTGATCGGAAATGGACACGAACGGGGCATCGGCGAACTCGTCCATCAGCGGCACCAGCTCCGGTGAATCGAGGCGCCCGTGCATCGTCGTCACCGACGGCGCGCCCAGGTGTCGCGCCAGCGGCAGGTGGAGAAAACCGGTATGGAAGTGAATCACGTCGAACCGGTGCGACACACGCGACACCAGCTCGAGCTGGTGGATCTGCGACGCCATCTGGTCGTGGCACGACTCGTCGAGCCGTAACGACCGCGCGGCCGCAGGCACGAGCCTGGCCCGTGTGATCGAGTCCCCGCTCGCAAAGAGCGTCACCTCATGGCCAAGCTCGACGAGCGCGTCGGTAAGATATGCAACGACGCGTTCCGTCCCGCCATAAGCCACCGGCGGAACCCGCTCGAAGAGCGGCGCGACCTGCGCGATGCGCATGCTCGGAATCCCCACACACTGCCGCCTCAACCGCCGGGCGGCCGCACCCTGGCCGGGGTTGTTGCAAGCGGGGAGCCGATCCGGACTTACAGGCGCGGCGACGGCAGCTTGAAGAGCGCGCGGGCGTTCAGGTGGGCAATCTTTCGCCGATCGGCTTCGCTGATGGGCGCCCGGTCGATCCAGGCTGAGGCGGGATCCATCGGCTCGTAGGGATAGTCCACGGCAAACAGGATCCGGTCGGCACCAATCGTGAGCACGGCGCCGATGAGCGCCTGGTCGTTGAAAAACCCGCTCGTGGACACGTAGAAGTTGTCGCAGAGATAGTCCTGCAGGCGCCGCTGCAGCCGCTTGTCGGCGGGATTGAATTCGAAGCAGTGCTGGATGCGCCACGCGAAGTACGGCAGCGTTTCGCCGAGGTGGCCGAGGACCAGGATCAGCGAGGGGAAACGATCGAACAAGCCGCTGTGCACCAGCCGCAGCGCGTGCGTCGCCGCCTCTGGCGCAAAACCCCAGGTCGCACCGATCAGTTGGGAGTGCCCCTCGTAGATGCGCTGATCGAGCGCGGCCCGCGGATGCAGATACACCGGCACTTGCAGCGCAGCCGCCGCCTCCCAGAACGGCAGCAGCCGCGGCGCATCGAGGTACTCGGCACCCGAGCCGCCGACATTCGAATAGCCGTTGATCATCGCGCCCTTGAACCCGAGCCGCGTCACTGCGCGCTCGAGCTCTTTGCCCGCGGCGACCGGATCGTGGAGCGCGACGCTGGCGAGCCCGGCGAAACGCGACGGGTATCTGGCGATCGCCTGCTCGGCAAGGAAATCGTTGATATCACTCGCAGCCGCCGCCGCAAGCGCGGGGTCGGCAATGCCCTGGGCACCGGGCACGGTGTGCGAGAGCAGGCTCACCTCGATGCCGGCCGCATCCATCGCGGCGACCCGTTCGGTGAAATCCACAAGGCGCTCGCCGACGAGCGACGACCACGCGGCGTCGTAGCCCATCGACGCCACCAGGCGTGAGAGGTCGATCTGGCCGCTATCGCCGGGCGCGGCGGTGAGGTAGTTGAAGTGCTCTTCGACCGCGACCTTCGGCAGAGGCGGCGGCTGAGGCGGAGCGCCAATGGCGGGAAGTGTGTACGGCACGCGTCCGACACTCTCGTGTCAGCATGCCGCCACTGTCAAGCGCCGAGGTAACGCAGACCGGCTCGTGGGCACAATCGTTGCTCAGTCGAGCCGCATGCGGAAGAAATTACAACTGAGCGGCAGCCGATGGCTGCTGGGCCTGACGCTGGTGACCGCGTCGTGCGCCGGCATGTCGGCGCCCAAGACCAGCGTCGACGAGCCGAAGGTCGAGCTCTCGTCGCTCTGGATCGACCCAGCCGATCTCGCGTCACGAAACTTTTTCGACGGCCCTGGCGGCCAGGCGCTCGCCCCCGCTGAATCAGCGCATTACGAGCTGATTGCCGTCGATTCCAAGGGCTACAGCGGCGGCTACGACGTGCGCGATCGCCAGGGCTTCAAGTGGAGCGTCAAGGTCGGCAAGGAAGCCCAGCCCGAAGTAAGCACGTCTCGCCTCTTATGGGGGCTCGGCTTCCATCAGCCCCCGGTGTACTTGCTCCACGACTGGCAACTCGACGGCGCCAGCGTGGATCCCGCGAGCCTTCGCCTGGCCCGTTTCCGCCGCGACAGCGAGGACGCCAAGGTGGTCGCCGACTGGTCGTGGTACGAGAACCAGTTCGTCGGCAGCCAGCCGTTCCAGGGACTGCTCGTGGTCAACCTGATGCTGAACAACTGGGACTGGAAGACCTCGAACAACAAGATCTACGACATCCCGAACGCGCAAGGTGGTCCGACGCGCGTCTATGTCGTACGCGACCTGGGCGCCTCGCTCGGCAAGACCTCGTTCCCCTCGTTTCTCAGGTGGACACCGATGCGCGGGATGGGCCAGGGGTCGCGCAACGACGTGGCCGATTTCGAGCATCAGGGGTTCATCAAGGAAGTCGACGGCCAGAAGGTGCGGTTCCATTACAAAGGCATCCACCAGAAGCTGGTGGACACGATCACGCTCAAGGACGTGGTCTGGACGTCACGGCTGATGTCGCGCGTATCGGACGAGCAGTGGCGCGACGCGTTCAGGGCCGGGGGCTTCACGCCCACCGAGCAGCAGCGGTACGTGGAGAAACTGAAATCGAAGATCCGCGAGGGGATGGCGCTGGCCGGGCCCGCCTAGCGGGCCCGGCTCGCGCGCTGAATCAAGGCTTGACGCCGCCGTGGTCGGCGCACGCCTCGGCGTTGGTCTTGCCGTTGTGCGGTTTACCGTCGTTGCACGTGACGGTCACCTCGCCAGTCACCGCACCCTTCGCCGACTTCGCAGCCTTCTTGGTGGTCTTCTCGGTGGCCTTGCCGGCGTGCTCAGCGGCCTTGCCAACGTCCTTACCCGCTTCCTTCGTCGCCTCGCCGGCCTTCTTGGCCTCTTCCTTGGCGCCGGACTGAGCCGCCGCGGGGAATGCCACACCGGCACAGAGTGCGACGAGCATCCCTCGTACAATGAATCGCTTCATGAGCTTCCTCCCAGGAGTTGAGCCTCCACCACACCTGTAGTGCACAATCGGGGCCGCATCGCTCCTCAGCTAAGGGAACACGCCATCGCGATCAATCGTGCCGCGCGCGGAATGGATCGTGCGTCACCCTGATCCACACCTCGGCCGCGCGAAAGGAGATGGCGATGCCCGAGAAGAAGACGTTGAAGAAGGCCCGCGCCGCCAAGCGCGCCGGCAAGTCGCCGACGACCCAGGCGGGCGTGTTCGTGCACGAGGAGATCGAGCACGTACGCGAAGGCAAGCACGGCGCCCGCTCGGCGAAGCAGGCCATTGCGATCGGCTTGTCGAAGGCCCGCCGCGCCGGTATCAAACTGCCGCCACCGCCGCGCAGCGCCAAGGCGTCGACGCGACGCAGCGCCGCGGCGGCGAGCCGCGCCGGCCGCCACCACACCAAGCCGTCGGCCAAGCGGTCGCGCGCGATGAGTCGCGCGCTCAAGCGCGAGCCGAAAAACACGGTGTCCACCAAGGCGCTCTCGCGCCAGGCCAAGTCCACGGCCCCCAGGCGGCGCCGCGTTCGTAAGGCACGCGCCAATGCGCGTGCCTGATGAGTCGAAGCACCGGCACGATCCGCCGCCCGCCCGCTCTTTCCGAAGGCGGGCCTTTTCCTGAGCCGGGTAAGCTCCTCCTACCCCGCTGGGGTCAGTCCGGATTGGAATCGATCTATAGCGATCTGGTATAGGCTACGCCGACGCGGCGAACTCGTCCCTCGCCGTGCGAAACGCAACCACCCTGTTCGTGGAGGCTGTTCACAATGCGTAGCTGTGTTCGGGCACTACTCCTCGTTGCAATCACGACCCTTCTTCCCGCGGTCGCGTTCGCGCAAGCGTCGATCTCGGGGTCAGCCAAAGATGCGTCCGGCGCCTCTCTCCCCGGCGTCACCGTCGAGGCGACCAGCCCGGCGCTGATCGAAAAGGTGCGGACGGCCGTCACCGACGCCAGCGGCCTGTACCGCATCGTGGGGCTGCCGCCTGGTACCTACACCGTCACCTTTGCCCTCCCCGGGTTCAACCAGGTGCGTCGCGAAGGCATCGAGCTCACCGGCTCGTTCACCGCCGCGATCGACGCCGAGATGGCCGTCGGCGGCGTCGCCGAGACGATCACCGTCTCCGGCGTCACGCCGATCGTGGACGTACAGAGCATCCGGCGCCAGACCACCATCAACAGCGAGGTGCTGACCTCGATTCCCACGGCCCGGTCGTGGGCGGCCACGGCGCTTCTGATTCCAGGCATCGTGACCATTGGCGGCGGCCCGACCGACGTGCAGGTGACGCCGCAGATGACCGTGTTCGGCGGCGCCGGCGGCCGCAACAACGAAGGCCGCATGCAGGTGGACGGTCTCAACGTCGGCGCCGGCCTCGGCGGCAGCGGCGTCTCCACCTACGTCGCCGACATCTCGAACGCGCAGGAGGTGGTCACCACCACCTCGGGCGGCCTTGGCGAAGCGGAGGTCGGCGGCCCCACGCTCAGCATCGTGCCGAAGAGCGGCGGCAACACCATCGCCGGCAACGCCTACCTGTCGGGAGTGGGCGGCGGCATGATCGGCAGCAACTACAGCGACGACCTGCGCGCCGCCGGGCTAACGACGCCGGGCAAGCTCCTCAAGCAGTGGGACTTCACCTTCGGGATCGGCGGGCCGATCGTCAAGGACCGTCTCTGGTACCGCGTGGCGGTGCGCGACGAGGGGCAGCATCGATCGATCCCCAACGTCTTCCCCAACCTGAACGCCGGGGACCCCACGAAGTTCCTGTACGCGCCCGATCCCAGCCGCGAGGTGCGCGGCGCCGAGAGCTGGCGGCTCTATACCGTGCGGCTCACCTATCAGGCGACCAGCAAGGACAAGTTCAACGTGCACTGGGACGAGCAGCACCCGTGCAACGGATCGACGTTCAGCCCCGATGAAGAAGGCTGCCGCAACCAGCCGGAGTCGGGGTCCGTCTACGGCCCGCTTGGCCTCGGCGGCCTCAGCTCGACGACCTCGCCCGAGATCGGCGGCTACCTCAACGCGCATCCGCGCGTGCGCCAGGTGACGTGGTCGGAAACGGCGACCAACCGCATGCTGTTCGAAGCCGGCGTGGGTCTCTATCAGGCGCCGTTCGGTCCGTACGAGAGCCCCGGCAACACCACGCGGCCGCTCGCGCGCGTCACCGAGCAGTGCTCTGCCGGGTGCTCGGCCAACGGCGGCATCCCCAATCTCACCTACCGCTCGGCCAACTGGTCCGACAGCTGGGACGCGCAGTACACCTGGCGCGGCTCGGTCTCGTACGTGACCGGCGCGCACAACCTGAAAGTCGGCTACGGAGGTGTGGCGCTGGTGTCGGACCTGCAGAGCTTCACCAACGATCAGAACCTCGCGTTCACCTTCAACAACGGCGTGCCGACGCAGCTCACCCAAAGCCTGCTGCCCTACACCACCAGCTACCGCACGCGGAACATGTCGCTCTACGTGCAGGACCAGTGGACGATGGGACGGATGACGCTGCAGGGCGCGCTGCGCTTCGACCGCAACACGAGCTTCTCGCCCGAGCAGAGCATCCCGGCGTCCAACTTTCTGCCGACCGCCATCGTGTTCCCCGAGACGCCGGGTGTGACCGGCTACAAGGACCTCTCGCCGCGCGGCGGCGTCGCCTACGACCTCTTCGGCAACGGCAAGACGGCGGTCAAGGTGAACTTCGGCAAGTACCTCGAGCCGACCAGCAACAACAACAACTACACCCTCTCGAACCCGATCACCCGCATCGCCACCACGACGACGCGGACGTGGACCGACGCCAACAACAACCGCACGCCGGATTGCAACCTGCGGCTCAACACCGCCCAGGATCTGCGCCCGGACGGCGGCGACTTCTGCGGCGCGATGAACTCGGCCACGTTCGGCACCACGGCGCAGACCACCGCCAACATCGATCCGAAGATCCTCAACGGCTGGAGCGTGCGTTCGAACGACTGGCAGTGGGGGGCATCGATCCAGCAGCAGGTGCTGCCGCGGGTATCGGTGGAGGTCGGCTACTTCCAGCGCTGGCTGAACAACTTCACCGTGACCGACAACCAGGCCGTCGGCCCGGCCGACTTCACCCCGTACAGCATCACCGCGCCGGCCGATCCGGCGCTGCCGGACGGCGGCGGCTACGTGGTGGACGGTCTCTACAACGTGATCCCGAGCAAGTTCGGCCAGACCAGCAACAACATCACGCTGGCCGAGAACTTCGGCGAGCAGTACCAGAGGTACAAAGGGCTGCTCTTCAACGTGAGCGCGCGGTTCGCCAGCGGCGTCCAGTTCCAGGGCGGTATCAACACCGGCAAGACCGTCCAGGACAACTGCGACGTGCGCGCGCAGGTGCCCGAGCTCACGACTGTCGCCGGGGTGAGCCCGGCGGTCAACGTCGGCAACCCGAACTGCCACGCCGACCCCGGCTTCATCACCAAGGCCACCGCGCTCGGCAGCTATACGATCCCGAAGGTGGACGTGCTGGTGAGCGGCACGCTGCGCAGCGACCAGGGGGGCGCGCTGACGGCGACGTGGAACGCGCCGGTGGCGCTTGTGTCGGCCGCGCTCGGCCGTCCCGCCGCCGTGGCGGGCACCACGGTGCCGATCACGCTGGTGAAACCGGGCGAGGTGTGGGGCGACCGCGTCAACGCGCTCGACCTGCGGTTCGCGAAGATCCTGCGCTTCGGCCACGCCCGCTACAACGTCGGGATCGACATCATCAACGCGACCAACTCGGACGCGATCCTGACCTACAACCAGAACTACAACCCGACACCGGCCACGCCGGCGCAGCGTTGGCTGGCGCCAACGTCGGTGCTGACCCCGCGCTTTTTCAAAGTCGGTGCGCAGATCGATTTCTGACGTAGGGGCCGGCTTCAGCCGGCCCGGGCCGCCTGAAGGCGGCCCCTACATACGCCCGCCACTCACGCCTCGCGCGTGACGTGGCGGGCGTCCTTGTCCTCGCGCAGCGCCACGAACCGCGTGTGCCGGAGGTGGCCATCCGCGGTCCACTCCAGGAACTCGAACTGGCCGACCAGCACCGGCCGCAGCCAGCGGCACTCCGCCATCTTCTTCGCCGTCAATCCCTCGCCCCAGCGGCCCCCCTTCTGTTCGGGCAGGTTCGCAAACGGGCAGGCGTCGGTTTCGAGCCCGCGGAACTTCTTGAACAGTTGAACGCGGAGGGCGGGTGTAAAGCCGTTGCGGGTTCTGGACGCATAGATCAGCCGCCCGCCTTCGTAATAGCCGATGACGAGCGCGTCGAACGTGCGCGTGCCGGGAGTGTAGCCGCCGATCACGAACTCCTGGCCGCGATTGACGCGCATCTTCATCCACGCGCCCGACCGCAGGCCTGGCTCGTAACGGCTGTCGCGGCGCTTGGCGACCAGACCCTCCAAGCCGTGCGTCTTGACCGAGTGCACCAGCGTGGGCAGCGTGCCGTCGAGCGGGGCCAGATAGCGCACCGGGTCTGACAGGTGCGGCAGCACCTTCTCCTGCAGCAAAGCCTGCCGCACGCTGAGCGGCTCTCGGGTGATGTCGCGGCCGGCGAGCACGAGGACGTCGAACACGAAGTATGCGAGCGGCGTCGCCGCCGAGCCGTAGTTCTGCAGCAGGTTGAACGACGGCCGCCCGTCCTCGTCGAACGCGACGATCTCGCCGTCGACGACCGTCTCGGCCGGCAGTTTCTTCAGGCCGGGCAGGATCGGCGCGTAGCGGCTGGCGAAATCGTTGTCGTTGCGCGAGCGCAGATGAGGGCGGCCGCCCGATGTGAACGCCAGCGCGCGATACCCATCGAGCTTGAGCTCGTAGGCCCACCGTGCCGGGTCGTCGGGCAGCGTCTCCGTACGCAGCAGGAGCATGGGCTCGATGAAACGTGCCTTGACACGGGCGGCCACCCGACGAGTGTACGCGTGCTCGGGGCGCCTACATCGGCGGGCGGACCGACGGCTCGCGGTCCCACACACGACCGTTCTTCGCCGCGGTGATGTAGGCGCCGACGTCCTTGGGGCTCTGGATCGCCACCACTCCGCCGTCGGCCCTCACACCCGCGCGGTCCAGCAAGGGCTTGGCGGCATCGACGACCCCGATCACCTTGAGGTGGCCGAAGGCGTCGCGCACCCAGTCGATCGCCGCGGCGTCGGACAGCAAGGCTGCTGTACCTTCTGCTGAGGGCGCCACGACCACGGCGTCGAAGAAGATGGACGGTCCGCCCGCGATCTGGTGGTCCGCAGGCAGCTTCTCGCCGCCTTTCAGCTTGGCGCCACCAATTTTTGGCGTCACGATCTGCAGTTGTGCGCCGGCCTTCTCCACCGCCGCCCTCAACGCCTGCACCACCGCGCCATCGGATCCGTCCGTCACGAGCACACCGACCTTGCGGCCGTCGAGCGTCTTTGGCGCCTTGGCGATGAGACTGAGCGCCGGCGACGGCTTCATCTCCACGAGCGGCCGGGCCGGCTTGATGCGTTCGGCCTGCCCTTCCATGCCCATGCCCGCGGCCACGCGGGTGCCGAGGTCCTGGTGGATGTTCATCAGATGCCCGAGCATGCGGCGTCGCACCGCGAGCGTGGACACCTTGCTCAGCTCGAACACGAAGGCGCTGACGATGTGGCGCTGTTCCGGCTCGGTCATCGAGCGCCAGAAGAGCCTTGCCTGACTGTAGTGATCGGCGAACGTCTCCGACCGCTCCCGCAACTTGCCGCCGCCATTGTCTTCGGGGAACGACACGAAGCCCGCGTCGGGCGATTCACGGGGCCCGTCGAGCGCCAGGCTGTTGGGCTCGTACGCGACCCGGCCGACGTTCACGTCCATTCGCCGCACGCCGTCGCGCTGGAAATTGCGCATCGGGCACTTCGGCCGGTTGACCGGGATCTCGTGGAAGTTGGCCCCGCCGAGACGAATCAGCTGGGTGTCGGTATAGGAGAACAGCCGGCCCTGCAGCAGCGGATCGTTGGTGAAGTCGATGCCGGGGACGACGTGCCCGGGATGGAACGCAACCTGCTCAGTTTCGGCGAAGAAGTTGTCGGGGTTGCGGTCCAGCACCAGGCGGCCGACTGGCGTGAGCGGCACCAGTTCCTCCGGGATCAGCTTGGTGGCGTCGAGGATGTCGAACGGGAACTTATCGGCGGTCTTCTGATCGAACGCCTGCACCGAGAACTCGAACTCGGGATAGTTGCCGGCCGCGATCGCGTCATGGAGATCGCGACGCTGCGAATCCGGGTCGGCGCCATAGAGCTTCACCGACTCATCCCAGATAAGCGTCGCCGCCCCGATTTTCGGGCGCCAATGGAACTTGACGAAAGTGGACTTCCCCGCCGCGTTGATCAGGCGGAAGGTATGGACGCCGAATCCTTCCATCATCCGCAGCGATCGCGGCAGCGTCCGGTCCGACATCGCCCACATGAGCATGTGCATGCTTTCGGGCATCAACGACGCGAAGTCCCAGAACGTGTCGTGGGCGCTCGCCGCCTGCGGGTAGCCGCGATCGGGCTCCATCTTCACTGCATGGATCAGATCGGGGAATTTGATCGCATCCTGGATGAAGAACACCGGGATGTTGTTGCCGACCAGGTCGAAGTTGCCGTCCGGTGTGTAGAACTTGACCGCGAATCCGCGCACGTCGCGCGGCGTGTCGCCTGAGCCGGCGCCACCGGCCACCGTCGAGAAGCGGACGAACACCGGTGTCTTCTTCTTCGGCTCCTGCAGAAACGCCGCCCGCGTGAGGTGCGCCATCGGCTTGTAGACCTGGAAGTAGCCGTGTGCGCCGCTGCCGCGGGCGTGCACGATGCGCTCGGGAATGCGCTCGTGGTCGAAGTGGGTGATTTTCTCGCGGAAGATGAAGTCTTCGAGCAACGTCGGACCGCGGCGTCCGTCACGCAGCGAGTTCTGGTTGTCGGCGATCGGCGTCCCTTGGTTGGTGGTCAGCGCCTGCCCGGCGGCCGCCGTCTGATGAATTTCGCCGCCGCTCCCGCGGTCGCTCGTGGGCTCGGGTTTGCGCGGTTGAGTCCGTCCTGCACCTTCGCGGTTCTTCTTCACTGCACCCTCATATCGCTGACGATCGGTTGCGCAGCCAGCGCGGCTACGCGGCCCGAGGGTGCAAGGCGCGTTCCGACTATCAGTGCAGACGACCCCGCCCCACCGTCGCGAGATACGCGCGCAGGTCGTTGACGTCCACCGGCTTGGTGAAGTGGCGGTCGAATCCCGCTTCCGCTGCCCGCGCCTTGTCCTCCTGCTGCCCCAGCCCGGACAAGGCGATCAGCGCCGGCGTCGTCGCCGACGGCTGCTGCCGGATGGCCCTCGCCGCCGCGTAGCCGTTCATCCCGGGCATGCCGATGTCCAGAATGATCACGTCGGGGTGAAACGATCGGGCGGTCTCGATCGCGGCCGGGCCATCCTCGGCGAGCGCAACGCTGTGGCCTTCTCCGGTGAGCAGGTAGCCGAGCATCTCGCGGCCATCGTCGTTATCGTCGGCGATCAGGATCCGCAACGGCTTCGCGGGCCGCAGGTCCTCGGTCGCATAGCTCGAGCGGCGCGCGGGCTGGGCCCTCGGATCGATCGGCAGGCACACGGTGAATTCGCTGCCGGAGCCCACGCCGCTGCTGCGCACCTCGACCGTCCCGCCGTGCAGCGCCACGAGATTCTTCACCAGCGTCAGGCCGACGCCGAGTCCGGCCCGCGTCCGTTCCAACGACACGTCACCTTGCATGAACATGTCGAAGACGCGCGGGAGCAGATCTTCCGGGATCCCCACGCCGGTGTCACGGACGCGGATGCGCAACTGGTCCGGCCCCGCCTGCATCTCGCCCGTCGTCTCGGCAATCAGCCAGATGTGACCGCCCGACGGCGTGAACTTCACCGCGTTGTTCATCAGGTTCACGAGAACTTGCGTCAAGCGGACCGGATCGGCATCGAGCGCGATGACTTCGTCGGGCAACGAGGTCGTCAGCGTGTGCCCCGCGGCGTCGATCGCCGGGCGGCAGAGCTCGACGGCGGCGTTGACGACGGTTCCGAGCTCGAGCCGCTCCTTCCGCAACTCGACCTTGCCTTGCGTGATGCGCGACACGTCCAGCAGATCATCGACGATACGGACCATGTGCGTGACCTGACGGTCGAGCACCTGCCGCGCCCGTGCGATTTCGGCCGGCGTTCCGTCGGAACGCCGCAGCAGCTCCAAGGCAAAGGACATCGGTGCCAGCGGGTTCCGGAGCTCGTGGGCCAGGATGCCGAGGAACTCGTCCTTCCGCTTGTCGAGCAGGCGCAGGGTCTCGGCGTCGATGCGCAGCGCCTCGGCTTGACGAGCGTCGGTCACGTCTTCGACGGACAGCAGCACGAGACTCGGCTTGCCGGACCGCTCGATCCCCCGGGTATTCAGCACCAGTCGCCGGGTGCGCCGCTGGATGAAGCGCTCGACCTCCAGATCGAGGAGCGGTCCCTTCCCGTCGCAGGCGTCCTTCAGTGATTGCCGGAGCGCAGCCGTGCCCCAGATCCCGCGGCCGGTGTCCCAGACACCCTTGCCCTCGATCTCCGCCGGCGTCTCGCCCATGAGCGCGTAGAACGCGTCGTTGGCCATCCGGACGCGGCACTCGGCGTCCAGCACGACCATCGGCTCGCGCACCGCCTGGACGATGGCGAGCGCGTTGTCGCGCGCCTCCATCAGTTCGTGACTGCGCCGTACCAGATCGATGTCCACCGCGACGAGCGTCGCGCCGTCGATCCGGTTGTCGGCGGTGCGGAACGGGAGGACGCGCAGCAACCACCGGCGCTGGTCCCGATCGAGCACCTCGCGCTCCACAGGCTGCACCGACGAGATCACCTGATCGACGATACCGCCGACGTCGTCGACGGCGAGCGAGAATTTGATGTGCTCCAGCGAGCGGCCGACGTCGGTGGGCAGGAGGTTGAAGGCTTTCTGCGCGGCCGGGGTCAGCCGACGGATCCGGAGGTCGCGTCCCACGGTCGCCATCGGCAGATCCGCGCTGCTGATGAAGTTCGACAGCTCGTCGGTAAGCGCGTCGAGCTCGCGGTTGCGGCTCAGAAACTGCTCGTTGACCGTCGTCAGTTCCTCGTTCGACGACTGCAGCTCCTCCTTGGTGGTCTCCAGCTCTTCGTTGGTACTCTGCAGCTCCTCGTTGCTCGAGAGCACCTCCTCGTGCGCGGCTCGCAGTTCCTGCGCGGCCGACTCCTGCTGATCGACGATGGACTGCAGATACTGCCTGGTGGACGCCAGCTCCTGGCGCAGCCACGCCGCGTCCCGCTGGGCATGCGTTCCAGTACTCTCGTCCTGCGCGACGGCGCCCGCGGACCACGCTGGCCAGTCCTTCGATTCGAACAGCACCAGCAGGCAGCAGTCGGGGGTGTGGGCGACGTTCACTGGGAGCACGCGCAACGTGAACTCGATGGCCTCTCCGCCGTAGACCACCTGAAGGTGCTCGCGCACGACTGGATCTTTGGTCGCCTTCGCCTCGGTCAGGGCGCTGCGCAGCTCCATGAACACGCCTTCTCTGGCCATCCGAAGAATGTTCGTGGTCGGGTGTCCGCTCGGCGCCTCGAGATAGGGCGCGGTGCGGCCACGAAACTGCTGCACCTCGAAGTCGTAGTTCACCAGCACGCTGGGCGGGGCATAGCGGCCCAGGACCAGACGGTCGGCTTCGCGCTGAAAATCGCCCGGGGGCTGATTGACGATGCCCGGCGGCCTGGCGGCCGTACCGGCGAGCCAGTCGTCGGCCATGAACCTCAGCGGCGGCCGGCTGGTCGTCTCGCGCCTGCGGTAGATCTTGTGCGCGCTGCTCGTGAGCTCGAACAGGTCGCCGAACGACCCGATGGTCTCTGCGAGGCCGAGCACGAGAAACCCGCCAGAATTGAGCGCGAAGTGAAACACCGGGAGCAGACGTTCCTGCAGCGGCGGCGACATGTAGATCATCACGTTCCGGCACGTCACCAGGTCGACGCGTGAGAACGGCGGGTCGACGGTCAGGTTCTGACGTGCGAACACGCACAGGTCGCGGACGCGCTTCTGGATCCGGTAATGGTGATCCTCTTTGGTGAAGAAGCGGCGCAGACGCTCGGGACTGACCTCGGCTTCGATGCTTTCGGGATAGAGACCGGCCCGCGCCTTGTCGAGCGATGCCGGGTCGCCGAGGTCGGTCGCGAAGATCTGGATCGAGTGCTTCGTCGGGGCCGTATCGAGGAACTCGAGGAGCGCCATCGCGATCGAATAGGCCTCCTGGCCGGTCGAACAGCCCGGCACCCAGGCACGCACCGGAAGCCCGTCCGCTTTACCGTTGACGATCGCCGGGAAGACCTGCGATTTGAGCGCCTCGAACATGTCCGGGTCGCGAAAGAAGCTGGTGACGTTGATCAGGACGTCACGATAGAGCGCATTGGCCTCCTCGCGGTCCCGTTCGACGAACCGGGCATACTCGCTCGCCGAGGTGAATCCCCGCAGCAACATGCGCCGCGCGGTGCGCCGCTTGATGGTCGAATCGCGATACTGGCTGAAATCGACGCCGGTGCTCATGCGGAGCGCGGCGAGGACACGCTGAAACTCCTCAGGAGTGCCATCACGGTCCGACGGTCCGGGCACATCGACCGGTGCCAGGTACGGGTGCTGTTGCAGCGTGGTCAGGCGTTCGGCAATGGCCTCGGGCGGCAGCACCAGATCCACGGCCCCGCTCGCGATCGCGCTTTGCGGCATGCCCGGGTGCTGCGCCGATGCCTCGTCCTGCGCGAACGTCACGCCGCCGGCCGCCTTGATCTCGCAGACGCCGAGGGTGCCATCCGAGCCGGTACCGGAGAGGATGACGCCCACTGCGTAGGGGCCCTTCACAGTCGCGAGCGAACGCAGGAAGTGATCGACGGGATAGTGGGGGCGGCGATCGTCTGGGCGCGGCGTGACCGCGAGCACGCCATCCGAGATGGCGACGCTCGTGTTGGGCTGAATCACGTAGATGTGGTCGGGCTCCACCGGCACGCCGTGCGAGGCGTCGATGACCGGCATCGAGGAATGCGGCCGCAGCAGCTCACCCAGATGGCTTTCATGGCGCGGGTCGAGGTGCTGGACGATGACCAGCGCAAAGCCGGGCCGCGGCGGCAGCGCGTCAAGGAGGTGGCGGAGCGCTTCCAGACCGCCCGCTGAGGCGCCGACGCCAACCACGGGGAACGTGTGTTCCGTCGGCTCGCCCATCCCGCGAGTATAGGACAGGCGTTCGTGTTGGATGCGACGTGCCCGACTCACATCAGACCCGCTCGCTCGATCTCGTGACGTTCACCGTGCCGCAGGGCTGGCGCGTGGAGGAGCGGCAGAGGAAACCGCGCCTGAGCTTCCGCCGCGGATCGGGCTTTGCACCGTCGCTGGCATGCTGCCTGCCATCGAACCGCTGTCCGCGATCCTGTTCGACGTGGACGGCACCCTGATCGACAGCAACGAGGCGCATGCCGACAGCTGGGCGCAGGCACTCACCGAACACGGCATTCCTCGCGACGCTGGCCAGCTGCGTCCGCTGATCGGGATGGGGAGCGACAAACTGCTGCCCGCGATCGCCGGACTCGAGGACGCGTCGCCGCGAGGCCTGGCCATCGCCTGGCGGAAGAAGCAGCTCTTCGCGAAGCGGCTGCCGCACCTTCACCCGACGCGTGGCGCGCGCGCGCTCGTAACCTACCTCCGGGACGAGCGCAAGAGGATCGTCATCGCGACGTCGGCGAGCGACGAGGAGATGGACGCGATCCTGCGGCAGGCCGGCGTCGCCGATCTGATCCCGCGGCGCACGTCGAGCGACGACGCCGACCACTCAAAGCCCGACCCAGACATCGTGCTGGCGGCGCTGAGGCAGGCCGGCTCGCCGCCGGAGGGAACAGTGATGATCGGAGACACGCCGTACGATCTCGAGGCCGCCCAGCGCGCGGGGATCGGCGCGATTGCCTTGCGCTGCGGCGGCTACTGGTCGGATCGCGACCTGGGCGCGGCGATCGCCATCTTCGACGATCCCTACGCCGTGCTCGCCCACTGGCGGAGTCGCTCTCGGCGTGGGGGCCGGCTTTAGCCGGCCCTGGGCCGCCTGAAGGCGGCCCCCACAACTAGTCCCCCGGAGGCGGCGGAATCTCCTTGTAGAAGAAGTAGTCCGCTTCGTACGGCACGAGGGCCCGCTTGCCGATATTCGCTTTTGCGGCGCACCCGGTCGCGGGCGCCTTGCCCTCGACGGTGTTCACGCGCTGAATGCGACGGGTCTCGAGCAGCGTGACGCCGCCCGTGGGCCCGTCACCGACGACGACGGCCTCCAGCAGCAGCCACGGAATGGCGCCGGGCGCCACGAAGTTGGAATCGTCGGACGCCTTGAGCACCTGCGCCCAGACGACGCTCGTGTCGCGTGAGTGTTGCCAGGTCGGGTTGGGCAGGAGGCTGTAGGGCGTGGGGCTGAGGAAGTGCGTCAGCACCTGCTCGCCAATCCCGTCGAACAGCGTCGCCTGCGGCCCGAAGGTCGCCCAGTTGTAGGCACCGCCAACCTTGACGCAGACGTAGCCTTGGGTCCCGACGGCGTGAGCCGCGAGGAACGGCGTGAACTCCTGCGGCGACAGCTCGAGCCCCGCGGGCACGGAGGGTGGGACGATCGGCTCAGACTGCCCGCCGCGGGCAGACGGCGGCATCGCGATCGCCGCGGCGACCACGAGAGTAAACACATGGATCTTCATCTCACGCTCCTACGGTGTCGTTCAACGATGGCGCGAATCTGGACGATTCGAGCTGCACCGACTCCTTAACGCGACAGACAGACCCCCATCCCGCAGTTGCGCAACAAGCTCAGCCTTTGACTAAGGGCTCGTGACGGCTGGGGTTTCGAAAGTCGGCCGCAGCGGCGGAGTGCTCAAGTCGTACAATCACTGTCTCTGTTCGTGAACGTGGTGAGAGAGGTTGTTGGCAAAGAATCGGGAGTGTTCGATCACGGCGGCAACAACGTTCCTAGACATGTACGAACCATGGCAACGGTGCACCTCGTCGGGGCGCGCAACGAACCAACTCCTCGCGCGGAGGAGCGTGGCGACGCACGCACCAGTTTCGGCGAATGGATCCGGCGGGCGCGCGAAGCGCGTGGGCTGACACTCGACGGCATCACACAACAGACCCGAATTCCGCGTCGACACCTCGAGGCGATCGAGGGCGGCAACCTGACCATGCTGCCCGAGTTCTACCAGCGGGCGGAGGTTCGCGCGTTTGCCCGCGCCGTGGGCGTCGACGAGGAACTCGCCTTGTCGCGGCTGCAGACGGCCGTGAAACCGGTCGAAGCACCAGCTGACGTGCCGCGCGCGCAGCCGGCACGACGATTCTCGACCATGCACGTTGCGCTGGCGCTCGGGGCCGTGGTCCTCGCGTCGGCACTGGTCGCGCGAGTGATCTTCGAGCGATCGCTCGCAACCGCGGGCGTGGCCGGCTCGCCTGGCACTACCGGTTCACAGCAGCCGCCACGGGAGGCACGCGACGATGCTGGCGCCTCGGGGCCCGGGCTGCCCTCTGGCGATGCCGGCGTGCCCTCGGGTAACGCCGCCGTGCCCTCGGGCGATGCGCTGCCCGCGGCACCCGCTCCGGCCGTCGCGACGCCCCCCATCACGACCGTGCTCGTCGTCACGACCCAGCCGCCGGGCGCGCGAGTCACCGTGAACGGCATCGGCTGGGGCATGTCGCCCGTCGCCATCCGGCACCTGCCGCCGGGGAACAAACTCATTCGCGTGAGCAAGGATGGCTACGGCGCGGCGGAACGCGTGCTCGTGCTCGGCGCAGGCGGACAGAGCGCCGTGAACATTCCCTTGCCGACGGCTCGGGGCACACTCGAGCAGACCAGCCCTCCGGACCTCGCCAGCGGGCCTTGACGCTTCGCGACACGAAGGCACGTCGGCTCGGCCCTCGTGAACAGGACGGCCCTGTCCTGCGAGCGCTCGAGCAGACGTGCGGCAACAGCGGTCCTAGACCGGAGGTGGCTCCGGAGCCTTGCAGAACTCGGGCCGCGGGCTGATCGACGGAATGGCCCTCAGGAATTCGTAGATGGCCGCGAGTTCCCGATCCGACATCTTGCCGTAGACGGGCCACGGCATCACCTGCAGCGTCCCATGCGGCGTCGTCCGGAAGTCGGTGCCTTCGTGCATGATCTGCTTGAACTGCTCGAGCGTCCGCCCGGCCGGCAGACCACTATTCGGGCGCGGCGTGATGTTGCGCGAGACAAACGGTCCGAAAACCCCGCCTCCCGCGAGGTAGCACGGGGTGTTGATCTGCTCCGGCTGACCGAAGAACGGGTTGCCGCCCTGGGCGTACGACGGCACCGTGTGGCAGTCGTTGCAACCGCCCTGGGCGTTGACGATATAACTGCCCTCCCGAACCAGCGCGGGATTGAGCCCCGTCATGTTGAGCGGCACCGGCGCGATCTCCGCGCCCCGCTGAATCTTGCTCCCTTGCGCTGTGAGTGCGGTCGCCGCCCACACCAAGCCCGCACCCACGAGGAGTGCCATCCCGAGTCCTTGCTTCACGTGTCTACGCATGTCGTTCCCTCTCAGAAGATGAAGCGTTCCCCCCGCGCTGCTGAGTTTAGCCCAGAGACCTCGCAGCGTTGCAACGGCCGGCTACTTCTTCGTCGTCGCGTTGATTTCGACGTAGACCACCGGCACGCTGGCGTGATTCTCGGCGTGATGGGTAACGCCCTCGGCCACCGTCACCACGTCGCCGGCGCTGTATTGGCGCTTCGAGCTGCCGCGCACCTCGGTCAGCGATCCCTGCACGATGACGAGGATCGAGGTCCGTCCCGCATGCGTGTGCTCGGTGTTCATGGTGCCCGGCGCGATCGTCACGCGAGTGGCCGTGAGCTTACCCGCCAGCCCCACCTCGGCCAGGTCCACCGCGGCCTGCGGCTCGGTCTTCGACCGGGCAGTGACCACCAGGGTGTCCTGGGCCGTCACCGTGACCACGCCGGCCAGCACCACGAGGACGACGCTCCAAAAACGCACACTCACCTCACTGCCGCAGCGCAAACGTGAAGAGCGAGTTCCCGGCCGCCACCGCGACGTACTGGCGGCCACCGACGGCGTAGGTCATCGGACCCGACGCCACCACGCCACCGACCGTCGCCTTCCAGAGCAGCGCACCGCTGCGGGCATCCAACGCGAAGAAGTAGCCTTCGCGGCCGCCGCTGAAGAGCAGATCGGACGCGGTGGTGAGCACACCGGCATCGGTGACGTCCGCCATCTTGAAGTCCCAGCGCTTCTCGCCGGTCAGCGGATCGATCGCGCGGATGGCGCCGTGGCCTTCGTCTTCGGTCTGATAGTTGTTGGTGACCGTCTGAATCCCCGCCGGCACCGTGGTTCGCGGATTGCCGCCGCCAAACGACTGCCCCTCGACGAACTCCACCGGGCGCTTGGCATACACGGTGTCGTAGTTCAGCCACGTCGGGATGTAGAAGAGCCCGGTGCGGGGGCTGTACGACGGGCTGTACCAATTGGTGCCGCCCTGGTTGCCTGGAAAGATGAGCACGCCTTCGGCGTTCGGCTTCTTGTCGGCCGGCTGGATCGGGCGGCCACGCTCGTCGAATCCGGTGGCCCAGGTCACCTTCACGAACGGCTTGCCCGACAGGAATTCTCCGGTGGTGCGATCGAGCACGTAGAAGAAGCCGTTCCGGTTGGCCCAGAACATCAACTTGCGCGCGCGTCCCTGCCACCGCGCATCGGCCAGCACCGGAATCTGGGCGGAGTCGTAGTCGAACTCGTCGTGCGGCGTGAACTGGTAATGCCATTTCAGCGTGCCCGTATCCGCATCGAGCGCCACCACCGACGACGTGTAGAGATTGTCGCCAGGACGCAGATCGCCGTTGTAGTCGGGTCCTGGATTCCCAATCCCCCAGTAGGTCAGGTTCAAGCCGGCGTCGTACGATCCGGTGAGCCACACCGGACCGCCGCCGCGCGTCCAGGAGTCGCCGCCCCACGTCTCGTGCCCGGCCTCACCCGGCCCGGGGATGGTGTAGAACCGCCACACCTCCTTGCCGGTCTTCGCGTCGTACGCCGCCAGGAATCCGCGAATGCCGAACTCCCCGCCCGCGGTTCCGACGATGACTCTGTCTTTGACGACCAGCGGCGCGAGGGTCAACGCGTAGCCCGATTCAGGTTTGGCGAGCGCCACATCCCAGATCGGCTTGCCGGTCTTGGCATCGACCGCAATCAGGTGGCCGTCGATCGTGCCCATGAACAGCGTGCCGTCCAGGATCGCCAGGCCACGGTTCACGCGCCCGCAGCAGGGACGGGCCGCCGCGGACGGACGGTACGAGTACGACCAGAACACCCGACCTGTGGCCGCATCGAGGGCCATGATGTCGTTGGGCGCCTGCACCGTATAGAGGATGCCGTCGACCACGAGCGGGGTCGCCTGAAACTTTTCGAGCGAACGTGCCTGGAACACCCACTGCATCTCCAGGTTCTTCACGTTGGCGGGAGTGATCTGCGTCAGCGGACTGTGCCGCTGACTGGCATAGGAGCCGGAGTAGGTCAGCCAGTTCTGCGGCTCGCGATCCGCCTGACGCAAGCGGTCGTAAGACACCTGGGCTGCCACCGTGGCGGTGGCGGCGAGCAGGACGGCAACCAACGTGGCTCGCGTCTTCATGGCGTTTGAGGCTGGATCCCTTTCAAGGATGCGAGGTAGCGGACCACGTCGGCCAGTTCTTCGGCACTCAACCGGTCGCGATAGGACGGCATCGGGCTCTCGAGCACGAAGGCGTAGCTGCGCAGGTCGGCCTTCGCGAACGATCGCAGCTGCTCTTTGTCGTCCATGAGCAGCACGGCCAGCGTGTCGTGATTCAGCAGCCGTCCGACGACCGTCGCGCCGTCGCGCGTCACGACGCGGTAGCGTCGATGCTCGGGCCGAACAACGGCGCCGGGATCTACGAGCGCGCGCTCGAGCTCGATGCGCCGGCGGAACCGGCCGACCTCTGTGAGGTCGGGCCCCACCCGCGAGCCCGTGACCGCAATCCGATGACAGCTCAGACAGGCACCCTTGCCCTCGACCAACGCCTGTCCTCGCGCCGCATCCCCCGGCAGCGACGCGAGCGCTTCGGTCGCGGCGAGCGATCGCAAGTACCCGACGATGGCGGCCGCTTGAACTGGGGAGACATTGTTGGCCGGCATGGCGGTGCCGGGGATGCCGTTTCTGATGATCCCGATCAGATCCTCGTCGGTCGACGCACGACGGAACTGCCCGTGCGCCAGGTCGGTGCCGCGGACCTCGTCGCCTTCCAGACCGTGGCAGGTCGCGCAGTTGGCCTGGTAGAGGATCTCGCCCTGTTCGAGCTCACCTGGGACGTGGAATCGCTGCGCGCGTGCGGGTGCCGCGCTCGAGAGCAGGGCGATTGCGATCCCACTGATCCACCAGGCGGCGCGCCACATCGCGGCATCCTACTTCCGGCACCGCGGGCCCGCAATACCGAGCTCGGGCCTCGCAGCTATCCCTTGGGTCCCGGCATCACGCCCACGGCCTTCATCCGGATGCGGTACACCGCGTCGCACGCCGTGACGTAGAGGCTCTTGCCATCGGCGTCACCGAAGGCCACGTTGGTCGCGCAGATCTGCCGCTTCGGCTCACCGCCGTAAATCGGCAGGTTGAGATAACCCAGCAGGGTGCCGGCCGGCGACGTGATCCGGATGATGCCGGGCCCGGCGCCGCTCGAGGAGTACACGTTGCCCTGCCGGTCCACCTTCATGCCGTCGCCGATGCCCGGGCCCTGCGTGAAGAGTGTCCCGGCGCCGAGGGTCCCGTCCGGCTTCACTTCGTAGCGCATCATCCGCTGCAGCGACGTCAGGTAGAGGTAGCGCTCGTCGGGTGAGAGCACGATGCCGTTCGGAATGCCTCCGAGGGTCATCGCGTCCAGCACCATCTTCGACTGCCCGCCCTTGATCAGCCAGATGCCGTTCGGCAGCTGCTTGTCAGGGTTCTTCCCGCCGTCGCGCAGACCGAAGTCGTTGTCGGTGAGATAGACGCCATCGTCGGCCCGCACCACGATGTCGTTCGGGCCGCTGAAACGCTTGCCATCCAGCCCCGCGGACAACACCGTGCGCGAGCCATCCTTTTCGAGGCGCATCACGGTGCGGTCGTTGTCCGCGCACCAGATCAGCCGCCCTTGCGAGTCGAGGCTCGCGCAGCTCGGTCCAATCAGGAGCACGTGCGAGCGTCCACTGCGGGTCTGGGTCCCGACGTGATCGACGTCGGTGCCGGTGTAGCCCGCCTTCTCGAGAAACACCGACACCGTCTTGTCGGCCGCGATTTTGTAGAGCACGTTGTCCAGCAGCCCGCTGATGACCAGGTAGCCGGACTGGCCCTCGCGAATCCACACGGGCCCTTCGTTGAGCCCGAAGCCGTTCGCGATCAATTCCGCCGTCGTGTTGGGATCGACCAGCGCATCGAGCGCGGGGTCCAGGCGCGTAATGCTGAACGGCTTTGCAGCCGGCGGCGGACCATCGCCACGCATCGCCGGGGGTGGCGCTTGCTGCGCCACGGCCGCACCGGCCGACAACGCCACCGCAACAATCAACAGCTGCGCAAATCGGAAGCCTCGCATGGCCATGATGGGTCCTCTCGCAACGTCAGCCCGGTGCCGGGCGCCGCCGTGTTACGGCGGCCGCGAGAGGAGAGTAACACCGGTCGGTTTCCCTGGGGCGGGTCTGAAGACCCGCGGCCACGTACGGCCACTGCAAGGTGGGAAGACCGGTGGCCGCGGGTCTGTGAATGTGGCCGCGGGTCTTTAGACCCGCCTCAGCGCGGCACCGGGTGCCGATCCATCAGCAACGAGGCTCTATGCGGCCGCCGGATGTTGCGCAACAAAGGTCTGCAATTTGCGCCGCGCCTTGAACCGTCTGAGCGGCGCGATGTGGCCCGCGAGGAATCCCTTGACACCGCCCATCGCCATGGCGGCCCACTCGCGCGGGTCGCAGTCGTCTCGCTGCTCGACGACGAGATGGTCACGGAACGTGAATCGAGAGTCGATGACGTTCCTCACTCGGCGTCCGGTCTCGCTGAACGTGTATTCATCGACGACACGAACGCGTCCGGTCTGGCCGTCGGCGTGAATGATCTCGAAGGTCGTGTGGATGTCACCGGTGCAGATCATCCGCCACATGTCGGAGATCTCCGGCTTTCCCCGCAGCCTGAACGCGATGTCCTGGAAGGTTGCGTCGGCGTGGTAGCAGGCCGTCATGGCCGTGGCGTCTTTTTGGTCCAGCGACGAGAAAAGCCGTTGCAGCAGCAGTGCATTCGGGTGCATCGATGTCTCCCTTCCGTGCCCGCCAGTGACGGTTCCGAGGCCGAGGGCGTTATCGAACGGGCAATGCGAACACGACGATGTCCGACTCTTCTCGTGCTCGATCGAAGAGAATTTCGCGCCCGTCTGTAGAAACGTCGAAGTCGCCAATAGCGAACTCTCGACCGAGATTGGTCAGCTGCCGCTCGCGACCGGTCTTGAGATCGACGACCCAGAACTCCTTGTGCGAGATGTCTCCCTTCAACACGACCAGCGCCTCGTCGCTGCCGAGAAACGCCAGCCGACGGGCGCCGCGGGTCAGGATCAGCGTCGGAACAGCGCGCGGCACGCCGTCGGCGCTGACTGCGCCCACCGAAAAGTTCGTGCCGACATCGGCGCCGGAGTAGACGAGAAACTGTCCGCTCGGAGACCAGACCGGATCGATCGCGTAGGCGTGCACCAGGAGCACCGGCGTGCCACCGCCCACCGGAATCTTGAAAAGCTGGGGCTCCCCGTCCCGATTGGCCGCAATCGCCAGCCATTGGCCATCCGGCGACCATGCCGGCGCTCCGCGCACGTCGAGCTCCTCGGCGAGCCGGCGGGCGCCGGTGCCGTCGGCGTTCATCACGTACAGCCGCATCAGCCCCCGTCGTTGCACCAACAGCGCGAGGCGTTGCCCGTCGGGGGAAATGGCCGGCCCACCGAGCGGGCGTCCTTCAACGCCACTCCAGAGTTCAGTCGACGCGCCGCCCGCGAGCTTCACGAGGCCATCGGTTCCGGCCTTCGGCGCCCGATAGATGATGTATCCGCGCCCCGCCCGCGGCGACAGGCCGCGTGCCGTCGGCAGCGCAATGGGCGTGGCGCCAGACTTATCGCTGACGCCGTCGACAATCGGCACTCGCCACAGCTCGGCCGTCGAGCGCGACACGGTCGCCACCAGGCGTCGACCATCCGCGCTGGCCGCCAGCGACATGTACTCCTCGACGCCCATGCTGACGCGGTGTGGCACGCGGCGTTCGACGTCCGTCGCGTAGATCCAGGGCCCGGATCCATCGTCGTCGGTGGCGAGGTAGAGCAGCGTCCGGTCGTCCAACAGCGTTGGAAACGTGACGCGTGAGTGATGGAACGTCACCTGTTCCGGCTCGCCGCCCGTGGGGCGGATGCGCCAGACGTCACTTTCCTCGAGCGGTAAACCCTGGACGAAGTAGATGAACCTGCCGTCGTGCGACCAGACGGGAAAGTGGTTGTGAACGCCTGGCCGCGCCACATAGATCTGACGGCCGACCTTCTCGTCGAGCTCGGTGACGAACAGCGGGTCGCCTTCCGCGGGTGGGTGGTAGACCATGCGTCGACCGTCGGGCGACCAATCGAGCTCGGACACGCCTTTCAGATATGGCCGAAGCGGCCCGCCCAACGTCGGAACGGCCCACCCGGCATCCACCAGGCCCCCTCTGGCGGAATCCGGCACACGACTCCAGAGCGTGACCAGCGACCCGTCTGGAGAAAAGCCGACGGTACGGGTTCCGGGATTCCGCAGCTCGCGCACACGGCCTTGGGTGAGGTTGTGAACCTCGCCGGTCCCGATCTGGGTGGCCCACGCGTCCCAGGTGCCATCGCGGTCGGAGAGAAACACCACGAACTTCCCTTCGCGCGAGATGGCCGCGTGATGCTCGGCTCCTTCGAAATCGGTCAGTCTCGTGACCTTCGCCCCTTCCAGCGGGTTCCGCCAGAGGTCCTCGGAGCGCTGCAGCTGCCAGGCTGCCGCACCTGCGAGGACCAGCAGACCCACACCCGTCGCGGCCCACCAGGCGAGCCGCGTTGGACGGGCAGCCGACCGTGCACGAACACTGGAATGCCCGGCAAGCGCCTCCTCGATGTCGAGACGGCCGTCGCCCACGTCGCGCAGGCGGCGCCGGGGATCTTTCTCGAGACAGCGTTGCAGCAGGCGACGGATGCTCACCGGCGTCTGCGCCGGCAGGGCGTTCCAATCGGGCTCGTGCTCGAGGACCGCCGCAACCGTGTCGGAGACGCTCTCGGCAGGAAAGGCCCGCCGGGCCGTCAACATCTCGTACAACACGGCGCCGAACGACCAGATATCGGTCCGCTTGTCGATCGGCTTCCCGCGGGCCTGCTCGGGACTCATGTACGCCACCGTGCCCGCGATCACCCCGTCTGGTGTGTCCTCGATCGTGCCAAACACCTGCGCGAGCCCGAAGTCGAGCACCTTGACGGTGTCGTCAGGCGTGATCTTGATGTTCGCCGGGTTCAGATCGCGGTGGACAATGCCCTTCTCGTGCGCCGCTTCGAGCGCCTCCGCGATTTGGCGCGCGACCGTGAGTGCCTCCTGGATCGGCAATGGACCCAGGGCCAGACGCTCGGCCAGCGTGGCGCCTTCCACGAGTTCGAGCACCAGGCCGCGGATGCCGTCCGCTTCCTCCAATCCGTAAATCGCCCCGATGTGAGGATGGTTCAACGTCGCCAGGACCCGCGCCTCGCGTTCGAGGCGCGCGAGCGATTCCGGGCCGGACAGAAAGGCGTCTGCCACCACCTTGATGGCGACATCGCGGGCCAGCTTCGTATCGCTGGCGCGGTACACCTCGCCCATGCCGCCCGCACCGAGGAGGGACAGAATCTTGTGGGACCCGAGCTGGCGGCCGACGAGCGATGCGCCGTGGTGATCGGCCAGGACGTGCGCGGCCACTTCTCCGATCGGCGCCGCGAGAAATCCCTCCGCCCTCGGGGCGTGGGCCAGCAGCGACTCCACCTCCTGGCGCAGCCCTTCGTCCGATCCGCATGCGTGTGCCACGAACGCCGCCCGCTCGCGCACATCGTGGTCGAGCGCGGCGTCGCATAGTTCGTCGACCTGCCGCCGGCGCTCGAGGTTTGTCACCGCGCGTCCCCTTCGAGCTCACGAAGCAGCCAGAGTTTCGCGAGTCGCCAGTCACGCTTCACGGTATCGGGCGACACATGCAGCACTTCGGCCGTCTCCTCCACGCTCAAGCCCCCGAAGAACCGCATTTCGATCACGCGACTCTTCCGGACGTCCACGGCCGCCAGTGCCTCCAAGGCGCGATCCAGGGCCACGACATCCACCGCCGGCTCGGGCGACGCCGCGAGCCCTTCGTCCAGCGTCACCCGCTGGGCGCCGCCGCCGCGTTTGCGATACCCCCGCGAGCGGGCGTGATCGACGAGGACGCGCCGCATCAGTCGAGCGGAAATCCCGAGGAAGTGCGCACGGTCCTGCCAGCGGACCAGCCGGGCGTCGGTCAATCGGAGAAACGCCTCGTTGACCAGCGCGGTCGTTTGTAACGTGTGCTCAGGCCGCTCGCGTGCCATGTATCCGCGAGCCAGACGACGGAGCTCCGCCTCCACGAGCGGTGTCAGCTGGTCAAGGGCGGTGGCATCGCCGTCGCCCCATGCTCGCAACAGCTGGGTGACCACTCCGGGTGACGGCGGCATTGACACCTGTCAGATGCGCGGAGTATCGCACCTTCTTCACCTTTCAGACCTCCGTTCCCGCATTCCAGCGTGAGGGCGGCTGCATGTGGCCGCGGGTCTTCAGACCCGCCTTGCAGCCGTGGAGGGAACGACATGACCAGGACATTTCGAAATGTAGCGGTCGGCGTGATTGTCACAGTCGGGCTGGCGGGTCTCGGAAGGACAGCGTCCGCGGACCAGGCGCAAGCCTCCGAGGTGCTGGACTGGAATCAGATCTTCATCGACACACTGGTGGCGACGAACACGCCCAACTCCTCGAGTCAACGGCTCGGGGCGATCGTTCACACCGCGATCTTCGACGCGTACAACGGCATCGAACGGCGCTACACGCCGATCTTCGTCCACGATGGCGCCCCCGCAACGGCGTCACGTCAAGCCGCGGTGATCGCGGCGGCGTACACGGCGCTGGTCGGCCTGTTCCCGTCACAGCAGCCTGCGCTCGACGTCCGCTATGCAAACTCACTCGCCGCGCTCAATGAGCGCTGCGGGGATCGCACATCGCAAGGGCAAGGGCCCTTTTGTACAGAGCGCATCGAGCTCGGCGTGGCCTGGGGCACTTCAGTGGCACATACCGTGCTGGCGTGGCGTGCGAACGATGGCTTTAGCGGCACGTATATGGCCTTCAGCGGTGGCACCGCGGTTGGCCAGTGGCGGCCGACACCACGGCTGGTACCGCCCCCGCCTACCTGCGGGACCATGAGCGCGCAGGCGCTGGCCTTCACTTCGACGTTCGCGCTCGTCAGTGAGACGCAGTTTCGGCCCGGCCCGCCGCGCGGGCTCCTGACCAGCACCTATTCGGACGATTTCAACGCGGTCAAGGCGCTCGGTCGTGGCACTGGATCGACGCGCACCATCGACCAGACGGCCCTCGCGCCGTTCTGGGAGGGCAACGCCAGCGTCCACTGGAACCAGGCCGCCAACCAGATCGCGCGCGCGCACCATCTGTCGATGTCCAAGAGCAACAGGCTTCTCGCGCTCCTGAACCTGGCGATGGCCGACACGGCGATTACGGTCTGGAGTGCCAAGCGATCCTACGGCGACGATCCGGGCGAGGTGACGTGGCGGCCCGCCACGTCGATTCCACTGGCAGATACCGATGGCAACGGGGACACCACGACGGATTCCGGCTGGCAGCCGCTCGTCAACACGCCGTGCCATCCGGAATATCCCGCCGGCCACCCCAGCCAGAACGGCGCGGCCGCCACGGTTCTGCTCCGGCACTTCACCGATCAGCAGATGTTTACGCTGACGACCGCCGGGCAGCCGAGCCGCACGTATACCAGCATCAAGCAGGCACGCTCCGACGGGAACAACGCACGCGTCTGGGGCGGCATGCATTACCCGAGCACCATCGCGATCAGTGACGCGCTGGGCGCGTCGATCGCGAACTACGTCAATCGACACGCCATGCGGCGGGATCGCGGCCGGCGATGAACACGCGTCAGGCCCGTTGCTTCGGTACAATGAACGTGTGAGTCTGCTTCGATCGCGCCAGTGACGGCCGCCCGCGCACTCCTGGCGGCGGCGTTGCTGGCGCTGTGCTTCCTCGGATATCGGTACTGGGCGAGCGACGAGAGGCAGATCCGTCGCCTGCTCGACAACGTGGCCGATGCCGTCAGCCAGGCCGAAGGCGAGTCCGGGGTGACCGGACTCGCCGAGGTGGCAAGTCTCAACACCTATCTGACCGCCGACGTGACTATCGAAGCCACGCTGCCGACGCGAGCCGCGGCGGTGCGCGGCTCGCAGGACGTCGTCTCTACGGTGGGCCGTTTCCGTGCGGTCTTTCCCGTGGTCGGCCTGTCGTTCGAGGATGTGACGGTCTCGATCGGCTCGGGCAGCGCGGCCACGGTTCAGGCGATCGCGAGGACGGACCTGCGGGACAAAGAAGGCGCCCGTGACAGTGGCGTCTGGCAAGTCACGCTGTCACTCGAGCAGCGCGACGGGAGATGGGTCATTGCTCGCGCAACGGCGGAGCCGATCGAGCCGGATTCACGCCCGTAGACCCACGGCTTCTCACCTTGGCCGGCTACACCGCCGCCACGGAGGCGGCGCCCCCACCCCGCTTTTGGACGCTCGCCAGATAGACGACTTTGCGAAGCCGGTTCATTCCGCCAAGCGGCCGGTGTTCGGCAAGGCTGTGCCAGGGGTTGAACGACATCGCCTCACATCGCACGGCAAGCTCACTTGACGGATCGACACGCTGCTTCGGAATGACGAGTGTCGCGACGATCTCCGGCACCGAATGTTTCCGTCCATCGGCCTCGGCCTTTTCGTGCCACTCGACCGACACATCTTCCACGGGCATTGCCACCGCATCAGTCTGCCGCTGCACTGTGAAGTCGAAGAGGGCTTCGGCCGACAGCAGCCTCGCGTTGAGCGCCTGAGTCAGCGCATCGTCCGGGGGATCATCGCTGCGAGCGGGCGGCACACGATCGGGCTGGCGCGACACAGCGGAGTACTTGACTGCGTGCCCGCCTGGGCCGGTGGCGGGGCCGAGCCAGAACGGCGTGCCGCTCCAGTACTGGATCCCGAGCGGACTCGCGACGGTCTTGCTTTTGATGGCCGTGACGATCTTCAGCTCCTTGTGTTCCAACAGGGCGAGGTGCGCCAACGCGAAGAGGTCGCCGACCAGCGGGATGCTCTTCTTGCTGATCGTCTCCAGGTAGGCCTTGGGATCGGGAAACGGAAACACAGGGTGGTCGATCATCAGGAAGTCCTGAGTCGCATCGCCGTCGTCTGGGACGGCGCGCGGACCGAGGACGTCGAGCAGTTTGATCGCGAGGCCACGGCCGGTTCCCTTACTGTCTTTTTCAAATTTGCTTTGAGAGTTGGAAAACCTGACGATGGCGCTGAAGACGCGGCCGGGTTCGCGAAACACGCCGTGCCGCAGTTCTGCCGGGACGCTGTCGTCGATGCGGAACTGTGCGGTGACGCAGCCCGTGGCCTTCGCATGCTGAGAGCGCCGGAGACGGCCGTCTATCGTTTCCATCTGGCCGACCGTCAGTTTGACCATCTGCTCGAAGACGTCCGGGTCGTCGAGCTCTGGATACTCGCGATTCAATTCCGGATTCATGGCATCACTCCCCTTCGCGCACATTTGACCGGCATGTCTACCCTTGGGACGTCGAGCATACGCCTTGCTCTCTCTAATCGATACTCACATCGAGCGCCCAGCAATCGCCGCGGGGGACGCTCTGGCCGGTCACGACGGCGAGTGGCGACGAGAAGCGCGGGCAGTTGGTCACGATCGTGTGGTACTCGCCGAATTCGCCACAGGGATCCACGCCGATGGACTCCAGCCGACGCACGGTGTCTTCGGTCAACGTCAGTCCCAACCAAGACCGATCGAGAGGGGGCGCTCTGACGGTGACGAGCCGGGCTTCTCCCCCGAGCGCGATGAACTCGCGGACCAGTTGAGGTGTGGGCTGCGCCCAGAGCGGCAGGATGGGGCTGAGGCCGTGCGCCCGGCACACGCGCTCGTTCCACTCGCGATGGGCGTCCCCCATGATGTCGCCGAACACCACGTGAGTGATGCCGCGCTCCGGCAAGCGCGCCAGCGTCGCGATGTATTCGTCCGTGTAAGTGTCCCAGCTGCACCGGGCAGAGAACTCCTCCAGCTCGAGCCGGGCCGCCTGCGCCGCGACCATGGCGGGCCGCAAGCCGTGCGACCGGCTTCGCCCGCCGTCTTCGTTGAACATCGTGACCATGGCCACGATATCGACGCTGTCCCATACGCGGAGCATGGCCAGGCAACAGTCTTTGCCACCGCTCCAGGAGATCGCTGCCTTCGGTTTCGTCATGCCCACTCATTATCCCAGCGGCCGTTGCTTGATGAATCGGCGCGGCTCACGGATGATGAACCGGTGACCCACAAGAGCAACGCGCGCCTCATCTACTCCACCGACACCGGCGGCAAGTGCCCCGTGTGCGGCTGGCCGCAGCGGAACTGCCAGTGCAGCAGCCGGGGCGACGCGACGGAGGCCGTCCCGGCACGTGTCGTCGCGAAGCTGAGAACGGAGAAGAAGGGGCGCGGCGGCAAGACGGTGACGGTCGTCTACGACCTGCCGCGGAACCCCGAGTTCCTGAAGGAGCTGAGCCAGGACTTGAAGCGCGCCTGTGGCGCGGGCGGGACGGTGGTCGAAGACGGAGTCGAAATCCAGGGCGACCTCCGCGAGCGCGTGCGGGAGGCGCTGATGAAGCGGGGGTACGTCGTCAAGGGCTGAGTCTATGATCACGGGAACCAACCGCTCGAGGTTCATCATGTGGAGTCGTCCGCCTCGTCACGCTGTGCTTGCATTCATCGGAGTGTGTCTCGCGTTGTCTGTCCAGGCCCTGGCGCAGCAGCCGCGCTCGGTCTACGACCGCTACACCGAGCCGATTCAGATTTTCAAAGTGGGACTGGGCACGTTCACGAAGCCGATGTCCTCGACCAACAAGGAGACACAGGCGTTCTTCGACCAGGGCTTTCAAATGATGTATTCGTTTGCCAAGCCCGAAGCCGTGCGATCGTTTCGCGAAGCGTGGAAACGCGATACCGAGTGCGGGATCTGTTATTGGGGCGAAGCGTGGGCGTGGGGATCGTACCTGAACGCCCCCATGACTGCCGAAGAGTCGCCGCACGCGTATGCGGCCGCACAGAAAGCGCTGACGCTGAAGGGGCGAGCCACGCCGAAGGAGCGCGCGCTCATCGACGCCATCGCCGTGCGCTACGTCGAGAAGTTCGACGGCGCCAAGCGCGTCGAGCAGGACCGCGCCTACGCGGACGCCATGCAGAAGGTGTCAGCGCAGTACCCGGACGACCTCGAGATCGCTACGCTGTATGCCGACGCACTCTTCTTGCTCGAGCCGCGCCGCGGCACGCGCGACGTGAACGATCCCAACGTCCATCGGCTGCATCAGGTCCTCGAAAGCATCCTGGCGCGCGACGTCCACCATCCGGGCGCCTGTCACCTCTATGTGCACGCCACCGAATCGACGATCGTGCCGGGTCGCGCGGAAGCGTGCGCTGAATTCCTGGGGCGATCGATTCCCGGCGCCAGCCACATCAACCATATGCCGTCGCATACCTGGAACGAGGTCGGCCGCTGGGGCGACTCGGTGCGCGCCAACCTCGACGCGTGGCATTCGGATCAGAAGGCCGCCATCGGTCAGGGGTTTGCGATCTATCCCGAACACAACCTGCACATGCTGCTCTATGCGGCCGCGTACGACGGTCAGGGCGCGATCGCGATGCGCGCGGGGAAGGACTACACGAAGCTGACCGGTGAGTCGTTCTACGAAGTGCTCACCCTGATTCGATTTGGCCGCTTCGACGAGGTGCTGCAGGTCACCAACCGGCCCAAGCCGGACATTCAGGGCGCCCTGTGGGACTTCGCCCAGGGCTATGCCCATCTCAAGCTGGGGCAGGCTGATTTCGCGGCGCTCTACCTCGCGCGGGTCAAGAAGGCGGCCGAGACCTCCACCGCGGTGTTCCGCGTGCACACCGCCAAGAGCCTGCTGACGGTCGTGGCCGGCATTCTCGAGGGCGAAATGCAGCGAAGCGCGGGGGATCTCCCGGCGGCCATCGCCTCGTTCCAGCGCGCGGCCGACACGCAGAATGCGCTCGTGTACGACGAGCCGGAGCCGCTGCCGTTCTCGGCGTTCCACTGGCTGGGCGCGGCGCTCGTGGAGGCCAAACGCTACGCCGATGCAGAGAAGGCCTACCGCACCGAGTTGAAAGACCACCCGCACAATGGCTGGTCGCTGCTCGGGCTCAAGCAGGCCCTCGAGGGCATGGGCACGCAATCGTCCGACGTCGCCGCCGATTTGACATCGAGCTGGTCGCGCTCGGACACGTGGATTCAGTCGTCGCGCTTCTGACGTTCGCAGCGATCACGGTCAGACCACGACGCCACAGATCCATCCGACACCCGCAGTCACGGCCATCGCAAACGCTCCCCAGATCGCCACACGGAGCGCGCCGGTGAGCAGTGGGGCGCCACCAACGCGAGCGGCCAACGCGCCCAGAACGGCCAGGCAGACCAACGAGGCAGACGCGACGAAGAGCGAGAAGCTGGCCTCTGGCGCGGCCGCGATGGTCAGCAGGGGGATGGCCGCTCCAGCCGCGAACGCCGCCGCCGATGCGAGCGCGGCTTGCAAAGGCCGCGTCTGGCCGTTCGCCGAAATGCCCAGCTCGTCGCGCGCGTGGGCGCCCAGTGCGTCCCGTGCCATCAACTGCACCGCCACCTGTTGCGCCAGCGTCGGGTCGACGCCGCGTCCCACGTAGATCTCCGCCAGCTCCTGGACTTCAGCCTCGGAGTCTCGGGCCTGTTCCCGCCGTTCGACTTCCAGATCCGCACGTTCGGTATCGGCTTGCGAGCTGACCGACACATACTCGCCGGCCGCCATCGCGAGCGCACCGGCCGCCAGCCCGGCAAAGCCTGACACCAACACAGCGCTCCTGGTTGCATCTGCTGCGGCCACGCCAATCAGAAGGCTCGCCGTCGACACGATGCCATCGTTGGCACCCAGCACCGCCGCCCGGAGCCAGCCGACGCGACCACTCCGGTGTGTCTCAGGCTGACGCATGGTGATGACGGCGTGGCATCACGTCGGCGAGAACGCTCTTCGACACGTTGGCGGATTGCATCCGCCAGCGTAACGGCACGCCCGGACGAGCGTCTGTCACCTTTGGCACACCCGTGTGTGCTCGTGCGCCTTCGCCGCATGTGGATTGGATGCATACTTCGCATGGAAACGATTGGGCTGGTTGCAACCATGACCATGCGTGACCGCGACGTCGATCAGCCGAATCCGACCGGTGATCCCGTCGGCGTGAAGAGTGCAATGAGGCCATATGTCAGACGACAAAAGCCGGTCCGAGGCGAACCGTGTGAATGCCGAGGAGGGGCGGGAAGAGGCCGAAGATCACCGCGTGTCGGCGGAAGCGGCAAGGACGGAAGCGGAACAGTTCCGGGTCCTGGCCGAGGAGGCCAGGACGCTCCGTGAGCAATATCGCGAGGAGTTGGAGTCAGTCCGACAAGAGCGGGAGGCGCTTCGGCACGCTGCCGAGGAGGCGCGGCACGCAGCCGAGGAGGCTCGTCACGCCACGATTGCGGCCGTCGCGGCCACAGCCGACACGCTGAGCGCGAACCTCACCCAAATGCAATTCCTGGAAGACGCTCGGAACACCCTCAGACGACTGACAGCGGGGAAACCTGATGATGTTCAATAGAAGGGTGATCATCAACAGACTGATCTCCGGCTCCGTGGCAGTGGCGCTGGCGTGTGCGGGCGCGACGGCCGTGGTACACGTCCAGTCGGACACCACGGCGCCCGCGTTTTCCCGCACGGAGCTCGTGCCGCCGCCGATGGCTGGATGGCCAACCAACGGCGGCAACCTGAGCAACCAGCGCTATTCACCGCTGACCGAGATCAACCGCGACAACATCGCGCGCCTGAAGGGCGTGTGGCGCACGCGGTTGCGCGGGTCCGGGCTTGGTCCCCAGTATTCCGGCGAAGCGCAGCCGCTCGTGTACGACGGGGTGATCTACATCGTCACCGGCGCCGACGACGTGTTCGCGGTCGGCGTCGAGACCGGGAACATCCTCTGGGAGTACAAGGCGAGCCTGGATCCCTCCATCGACTCGGTCTGCTGCGGGTGGACAAGCCGTGGGGTCGGGCTCGGCGACGGCAAGGTCTTCGTCGGCCAGCTCGATGGGCGGCTCGTCGCGCTCGATCAACGCACGGGCAACGTGGCCTGGTCGATTCAGGCCGAGCGCTGGCAGGAGGGCTTCACGATTCCGAGCGCCCCGCTCTACTACGACGGCCTCGTCATCACTGGCTTTGCGGGCGCCGAGCGCGGCATCCGCGGCCGCGTCAAGGCCTACAACGCGAAAGACGGCTCGCTCGTCTGGACCTTCTACACGATCCCCGGTCCCGGCGAGCCTGGCCACGAGACATGGCCGAAGGACAACGATCTCTGGCAGGATGGCGGGGCGTCCATCTGGCACACCCCGGCGGTCGATCCAGAACTCGGGCTCCTGTACTTCGGAACCGGCAACCCGGGCCCCGACTACAACGGCCTGGTGCGCAAGGGCGACAACCTGTTCTCGGTCTCGACGGTGGCCGTCGATGTGAAGACTGGCAAGTACCGCTGGCACTTCCAGCATGTGCACCACGACATCTGGGACTACGACGTGGCCACGCCGCCCGTGCTGTTCGATCTCACGGTCAATGGGCGACTCCGCAAGGGCGTCGCGCAGCCGAGCAAGACCGGCTGGGTCTATATTCTCGACCGGGCGACCGGGAAACCGCTGATCGGCATCGACGAGCGCACCGTGCCGCAGGAGCCTCGCCAGGGCACCGCCGCGACCCAGCCCTACCCGCGCGGCGACGCCTTCGTGCCCCAATCGATCGACATCGCGCCCGAAGGCACGACGCTCGTCAACAAGGGACGCATCTTCACGCCGTTTTGGAAGACGCCGGTACCGATGAAGCCCGCCATGTCGGGCGGCGCGAACTGGGCGCCCGCGGCGTATGACCCGCAGTCCGGCCACATGCTGATCTGCGCCTCGGATCGCGCCGTCTCGTTCGTCACGCAGGACGTGGAGCCGCAGCGGCCGCCGGAGAGCGTCAACTACCTGGGCGGCTCGATCACTCGGCACCTGCCGCTGCTGGGCGTGTTCGCGGCCGTAGACATGCGCACCAACACGCTCGTGTGGCAGCAGCACTGGCCGGACCAATGCTTCAGTGGCGTCGCGGTGACGGCCGGCGGGCTGGCCTTTGTCGGACGCAACGACGGACGTCTGACGGCACTCGATACGAGCAACGGCAAGCGGCTGTGGGAATTTCAGACTGGCGCCGGCATGAACTCGCCGGTGTCGGTGTTCCAGCACAACGGGCGGCAGTACGTCGTGGCGTACTCCGCCGGCAACATGCTGCAGGGGACCGCGCGTGGGGACAGCCTGTGGCTCTTCGGTCTCGAGGGCAAGCTCGAGCCAGCGGTCGCATCCGGCACCGCGATGCAGTTCACCCAAGGGGCTGCGGGGCAGGCCAATCTCGCCAACGGCAAAGCGACCTACGATCGCGCCTGCGGTTCGTGCCACGGGCCGCAAGGCGAAGGCGGGCACGATGGCGCGCCCAGCCTGCGCGCGATCCGCAACGCCGCGCTCGTCATGCAGACGGTCGCCGAGGGGCGGCGGGAGATGCCGTCGTTCAGCAGCCTGCTGACCGCGGAGCAGATCCGCGACGTCGCCGGATACGTGAGCCAGCGACTGGCACAGCCCTAGAAAGCGAGCGGTGTTCCGGGCGCCTCTCCGACAATTCACCAACGCCGACTGGTCCTCGACGCTCGACGCCATCCTGCCGGATGTGCACGAGGTCGACCGGGACGCCACGCGGATTTGGTCCGCCTTCTTTCCGATCGCGCTCGCCGACGCCTACGAGACGGCGGCCGACGAGCAGGCCGTTGTCCGCCGTTTGCGGATCGACGGCAACCCGAGGCTCGTGGCGGGCCAGATCGACTCGAGCCACCGGTTTCTCTACGGCCATCGCTACTGGCCGCTGGTGAAGGCCGCCGTAATCGCACGCGCGGACGGGGGTGGCGCGTCCGGCCGCTCGTCTCTGACCGCCGTCGTGCGCGACGCGACCGCCGACGTGGCCGCCAGCGCTCGCGCCGATGCCCGGCTGGTGGCAGGTATCACCTTCGTCGGGCTGATGACGCTGCGCCAGGTCGGTCTCGATGCCTTTCTCGCAGCAGCCCCTGAGAACCCAGAGGCGCCGGGGGCATCCAGATCGTCGCCACACGCCATCGTCGCCCGTCGTGCGCGCGACGATTGGCAAGGGGCGCTGGGATTCCTGCGCAGCACGAAGCGCTTCAGCGTGGTCTTCGATGAGCGCGTTGCCGATGCGTCGTTCCCGATTCTCGACAGCCAGCACCTGACGACGGCCTCGGCAACCGACGGGCGCGACTACATGCACGGTCCGCGGCGGTTCCAGGAGGGACCCATTCCCGCGCAATGCCGCTCCGCGACGTGCGGCACGTGCTGGGTGGGCGTGCTGGGCGGGCGGGAGAAACTGAGCGAGATCGAGCCCTACGAGGCGCGTCGGCTCCGCGAGTTCGGCTACAGTGACGTGGCAGAGACGCGGCCGATCATCCGGTTGGCCTGCCAGGCGCGCGCGTCCGGCAACGTCACGATCGTCATTCCGCCGTGGCACGGACTCGTGTCGCGGCTCCAGGCACCCGCCGAGCCGTCCCCACCGGAGAGCAGATGATCCTTGAACCTGGCGAGCGGCCGACCGATCCCGCGTGCCCGACCTGTGGCACCACGCTGTCCTACGTGGACACCGAAGTGTCGTCGGGCGCGTTCCGGACGCAGGCGGCGTCCATGCCCCAGATCCCGATTCACTACTACGACTGTGCCAGCTGCCACGCCTGCTGGAAGTTCGGGACCAGGCTGCTGCCAGACCCGATTCGCCAGATCCTCAAGTAGCGAGAGGATCAGCGAACGCGAAGGCGATCCACCACCTTCGTGACACCGTCGGTTTCCGTTGCGAGACGCACCGCCCGTCGCCGCTCGGCTGCTGACCCGACGTGGCCGGTCAGCGTGACGACGCTTCCGTCGGTGTCGACGTCGATGTCCGCCGCCTTTACCACGTCGTCGAGGGCCATCTTGGCTTTGATCTTCGACGTCAATGCCGCCGCGATGACGGCCTCTTCGGCACGGTTCACCGCCGTGTGGACGCCAGCCGCCGCGCGATCCGTGACCTCGGCGCTCGTCTTGCCGGCGGAGCTACCCACCGTGTCGCGAACGGCATCCCGCACCGTCTCGCTCACGGTGTTCTTCAGAGTGGCAGCCGAGGTGCCGGGCAGCTGGAACAAGTCGCGGCCAGCGTTGTAGTTGTAGGCAACCAGGCCGCCGACGCCGAGCAGGGCTAGAAGGACCAGTGTGCGCATGGCTGGAAAGACGATCCGAGGCGGGTTTAGGTTCGCACGGAAGCCGACTCAACGAGCCTGGTAGACCGCCCGACGTCGAGCCTCCTGGTATTGCAGTATGGTAGTATTGCCATATGCCCAAGCTGACGTTCTCGCTCGACGAAGAGACAGTGCGGCTTCTGCGCCGCGTCTCGGAGCAGAAGCGGAAGGCGCAAAGCCTGGTGGTGCGCGAGGCAATCGCCGAGTACGGGGCTCGCGAAGACAGACTGCCGGACGAGGAACGGGAACGGCGCCTCACGGTAATTCGCGAGCTGACAGCGCAACCACCCACCCGCTCCGGCGGCGAGGTAGACCGCGAACTCCGCGACCTCAGACGGACGCGTCGTAGCGGCTGGGCACGACCATCCGACTGATGCTGATTCATCTCGACACCTCGGTCCTGGTGGACGCGTTCACCGGGCCACGGCGGGCGCTCGCGCATGTGGCCAGCGCGACGAGTGCCGGGCACGTCATCGCGCTTTGTGCGTTGGTGCAGTACGAATGGCTTCGCGGCCCTCGCGCGCTGGGGGAGGACGAGGCGGTCCGCCGCTTCTTCGGCGACGACGCAATCGTGGCGTTTGGCAGCCGGGAAGCGGAGACCGCCGCGGCTCTGTACCGGCGCGTCAAGCGCGCACGTCAACGGCAGGCAGACCTGGCCATCGCGGCGTGCGCCCTCGAACGCAACGCACGGCTCTGGACTCTCAACGAGCGCGACTTCGCTGACGTACCGGGGTTGAATCTGTATCAGCCGCTGTAGCGGGAACAGGCGGACACCGCAGTTCAGTCTTGAGCGCTTTTTGCAGTCAGGCTGCCGGTATCGGATCCATGATCTGGTCCATGACAACCGCGCGCCACGCTTTCCATGCCTTCACGATCGCCATCGTCGTGGCCGCCACCGCCCACGTTGGCAGCACTGCACGCGCCGCAGACGGCTGCGATCGGGATTGCCTGCGCGGGTTCATCACCCGCTATCTCGACGCGATGGTGGCGCATGCACCAGGCGCGCTCCCGGTTTCACCGACCGTGCGGTTCACGGAAGACACGGTGGACCTGAAGCTCGGCGAGGGGCTCTGGAAACAGGCCTCGAAGATCAGGCCGTACCGGCTCGACATTCTGGACGTCGCGCGGGGCGTCGCCGCGTCACAGGTGGTCGTCGAGGAAGCTGGCATGCCGGTCATGCTCATGCTCCGCCTGAAGATCGCGAACCAGGCGATCACAGAGGTCGAAACGCAGGTGACGAGAAGCCAGAAGGAAGGCGCGATCTTCGCGATCGAGGGGCTGCAATCGCCGAACGCTGCGATGGTGGCTCCTGTGGACGGCGCGAAGCGAAGCTCACGAGCGGATGCGATCAGGCTGGCCGAGTACTATCCGGCAGGCCTCGAAGTCGGCAGCTTTGTCGCCGTGAACGCGCCGTTTGCGGCCGACGCGTATCGCTTCGAGAACGGCCGGCTCATGGCCGGCAAAGGGTGCGTGTTCCGACCGCCGTCGTGCGAAGACATCAAGGGCCAGGAAATCTCGAAGCACCCGGGCCTGAGCTATCGGGTCGTGGCGGTCGATGAAGAGCTCGGCATCACGCTCCTCCGAATGAACTTCGGTCCGGCAGCGGGCCGATATGGCGACGGCAACGGGCTCATGGTCTGGGAAGCGTTCAAGGTCTACGGCGGGCAGATCCACGGCGTCGAGGCCTTCATGAAGATCATGCCCGTGTCGAAACCGTCAGGCTGGGATACCGACGTCCGGCATCCAAAGCACTGACACCTTCAGCACGCGCGGCCTACCGCTCCGCGTTCCGCGCCGCGCCGAGAATATTCCGCAGGCTGTAGTTCCCCTCGTGGCACGCGTACTCGTAGATCGGGTCGTGACTCCGGTTCATGGGGAACTGCACCGTCCACGGCTTGACCCATGTGAGCGGATCGTCGACCGTGAACTCGTACATCAGCGTGTCAGCGTCCACGAGCGTGAACTTCTCGGTCAGCGAGAGTTTCTCGCTCGCGCTGCGAAACACCATCGGCCGGAAGTTCGTCGTCGAGACCACGAGCGTGTCGCCATCCCAGCGCGCGCGCGAGCTGCCCATCCACAGGCGAATCGCCTCGCCGACCCGCGGCCGCGCCTCGAGCGGGATGATGCGCTGATCGTGCACCATCTCGTTGAGGACGACGACCTGATCGGAGGTCTGGAAGATCCCGACGTTGTTGTTGTACGCGCCGGGTATCATCGGCGGCCCGGCGACCGTCCAGCCCAGGCAGCGCTCCTGCATCGGACGATCGGTGTACGAGTCGAGACCGGTGCCGGTAGCGCCGCCTTCGTAACTGCCGTTCGCCATCCACAGACCACGTTTGTCGAGTGCGCGGCGAGCGCCGTCCGGCGTCAACGCGGGGATCATGCCGTCGGGCGGGTCGATGACCAGCGAGGTCCGCCGCGTGCCGACGATTTTCGATCCGAACTCCCACCACCCCTGGTTGTAGGCGCGGTCGAGGTCCGTCCGCCCGTCCGAGCCGCGACCTGTGGGACCGTCGCCGTCGCGGCGATCGCGATCCTGAATCTTCAGCGTCTTCTGCTCGAACGCAGCGGCTTCCGCGGCGGTGAGAAACGGCTTGTCCTTGAACTCCGCGGGGCGCTCGAGGGTGGTGAGCGTGGCGTAGCTCCACGTGCCCTGTAGATCCGGATGGCCGTCGATGGTACGCGGTATCGCGGCCTTCTGTGCCGCCGACATCGCAACCGCCGTCACAAAGACGAAAACGATAGCTATGCCCTTCATGCGGCACACGATAGCACGCTCGTCGCCGCTCGGTCCTCCCATGCCAACCGTGACCGGGGCCCCTGCGTCTAACCGGCGACTGGCAGAAAGAACCGCGGTGCAACGTTTACTTGTGTTGGCCGTAGCGCTGGCCGTTGCCCCCGGCGCGGCACAAACGCCGGCGCCGTTCGACGTCGTCTCCATCAAACCGAATCACACCGGCGCGGAGGCGTCCGATACCAACACCTCGCCCGGCCGGCTCAGCCTTGTGAACGTGACACCTCTCTCGCTGATACGCCGAGCTTTCGCCGTCCAGGACTCTCAGATCGCCGGTCACCCGGACTGGGCGTCAACCGAGCGCTTCGATGTCGTGGCGCTGACCGGCGACGATCGCGTGCTGAACGACCGCGATCGACAGCCGCTTTTGCAGCAGATGCTCGCCCACCGGTGGCAACTCCGCTATCACCGCGAGACCCGCGACCGCGGCATCTATTCGCTGGAAGTGATCGGTGCATCCAAGCTCGGGCGGCACGACGGCCCGGGCGAGTACGCCATGAAGGTCGAGCCCATCGGCGGCCGGATCGTCGTGCGGAGCACGCGAGGGAATCTCGGGCGGCTCGTCGAGATTCTGAGTCGCTATACGGACCGGCTCGTCTTCGACGATACCAGCCTGACCGGCGAATTCGATTTCACACTGGAGTGGATGCAAGATCCAGGCGCCGACGTTGCCGGCCCGACGCTGTTCACCGCACTCCGCGAGCAGCTCGGGCTCCGCCTCGTGTCCACCAGAAGGGCAATACCTGTGATCGTGGTGGATCACCTCGAGCGACCATCCGCGAACTGAGGATAGAGAGCGCCCGTGGCTCAGGACGGTTCCGCCGCAGGGCCGCGCCCTGTACACTTGGCGGCGCGATGCAGACTGATACCTGGGCACCACGGTTGCTGGTGCGTCGACTTCTACTGGCGGGCTCCTGTGGCCGAGTATTCATGGCTCTGGGCCTGGCGTTTTATGCCGGCGTGCCGGCGGCGTCCGCGCAGGCCCCGGCGGGCGACGCCACGTATAAAACGCAGTGCGCCGCCTGCCACGATTCCGCCAGCCCGCGCGTGCCGACACGCGCCGCGCTGCAGCAGATGCCGGCAGCCCGCATCCTGCGCGCCCTCGAGGGCGGCGCGATGATGAACGTGGCGCTCACGATGAGTCACGACGAGCGCCAGGCGGTGGCCAACTACCTCGGGCGGCCGGGCGCCGTCGAGGGGCCGCCGCCAGCCGCATTCTGCGCGTCCCGCACGATCCGGCTGCCGGCCAAACCCGCCGTCACGTGGAACGGCTGGAGTCCCGGGTCGGGCAACACGCGGTTTCAGGCGGCCGCCCCGGCCGGCCTCAGTGCCGATCAGGTCCCAACCCTGAAACTGAAATGGGCGTTCGGCTTCGACGGCGACGTGTCGGCGTATTCGCAGCCGACGGTCCTGGGCGGACACCTGTTCGTCGGCAGCGCCGCGGGCCTCGTCCACGCCATGCGTGCCGACAGCGGCTGTCTCGAGTGGACGTACCAGGCCAATGGCCCGGTGCGGGCCGCCCTCCTGGCCGTGCCGGTCGGCGGCAGGCACGTCCTGCTGTTCGGCGACATGACCGGCTGGTTCTACGCGGTGCAGGCGGAGACCGGGGCGCTGCTGTGGAAGGTCCACGTAGAGGAACACGACTCCACGCGTCTGACCGCGGCGGCGACGGCACACGACGATGTCGTCTACGTGCCGATCTCGTCGTGGGAGGAAGCGCGCGCCGCCGACGCGCAATACCCGTGCTGCACGTTCCGGGGAAGTGTCGCGGCGCTCCGGATCAGCGACGGCAAGCAGTTGTGGAAAACGTACTTGGTCGAGCCTCCGAGTGAGCGCGGCAAGACGCCTTCGGGCGTGGCGGCGTTCGGACCGTCCGGCGTTGGCGTCTGGTCAACGCCCACGGTGGACGCCAGGCGCGGCCGGCTGTATGTGGGCACCGCCGACAACTACTCGGCGCCGGCCACCTCCATGAGCGACGCCATCGTTGCGTTGGACCTCAAGAGCGGCCGCATCGCCTGGTCGAAACAGTTCACTCCCGGTGACGTGTTCAGCGGCGCGTGCCCGTCGAAGGCGGCCAGTTGCCCCGACGGGCCGGGGCCGGACTACGATTTCGCCGCGTCGGTCATCCTCACCACCCGTGCCGGCAGCGACGTGCTCCTCGCAGGGCAGAAGTCCGGCATCGTCCACGCCCTCGACCCCGACAAGGAGGGCGCCGTCCTGTGGCAGACGCGGGTCGGCAAGGGCGGCACCAGCGGCGGCGTGCAGTGGGGTATGGCCGCCGACGGCAGCCAGATCTACGCCGCGACATCCGACATGGACCGTGTGTTCCAGAACCGTCCGCTCGACCCGCAGCGCTTCGTCGTCAACCGCAACGCGGGCGGTGGCGTCACCGCGCTCAGGATTGCCGACGGCACCAAGGTGTGGTCGGCGGCGCCGATTCCCTGCACCGCCGATGCGCCGCCCGGCTGCAATCCGTCGAACTCGGCGGCGGTGACGGCCATTCCCGGCGTCGCGTTCGCCTCGTCCAACGACGGTCACGTGCGTGCCTATGCCGCGTCCGACGGCAAGGTACTGTGGGACTTCAACACGATGCGCGACTTCGAGACCGTCAATGGCGTGAAGGCACGGGGTGGCTCCGTCGACGGCCCTGGCGCCGTCGTCGTCGGCGGCATGGTGTTCGTCAACTCCGGCTACTCGCGCAACGGCGGCGTTCCGGGCAACGTCCTGCTCGCGTTCGCGCCATAATCGTTCGCTTCACGCAGTCCAGTCCCCTTAGGCCAGCAAATTGATGGGTGCGTAGAATATCGAGGTCAATCTACGCATCTGGCGCGTATTAATCTTCACGTGCGTCGATTAAATCCTGAGCGGAGGGTGATCGATATGCGACGCCGTCGGATGACTTCGGCTTTCGTGGCCGCGGCGGTCACCGTACTCCTTGCGCAGACAGCCGACGGCCAACAGCCGAACGCGGCCTCGTCCACCGACTGGCCGTCGTACCGCCACGATGAAGCGGGCACGGGACACTCGCCGTTGCGTCAGATCAACGCCGCCAACGTCAGCAGACTGACTCGAGTGTGGACGTACGATCTGCAGGGCACCAGCGAGAGTGCGCCGAACGCCGCGGGCAGAGGCGGCGGCACCGGGCGAATCAATTCGCAGGCGACCCCCATCGTTGTGAACGGCGTCATGTATCTTCCAGCGGCGAATCGCGTCGTCGCGCTCGATCCAGAGACCGGCAAGAGCATCTGGGAACACGTCGTCACCGGAGGCGCTCCGTCGCGTCGAGGGCTGGCGTATTGGCCCGGTGAAAACACCACCCCTCCTCGCCTCATCGTCACGGCCGGACGACGCCTGCTCGCGCTGGACGCACGGACAGGCGAGCCATCGGCGGGGTTCGGCAGCAACGGAGAGGTGGACCTCGGCGTGCCCTACAACTCCGTGCCGCTCGTGTATCGCAACGTGGTGGTCGTGGGCGCGAATACCCCTCCCGGCACGTCCGGTGGCATCGGCAATCCGCGGGCGTTCGACGCGCGCACCGGCGCCAAGCTCTGGGAATTCAGCTCGGTGGCCCAGCCAGGAACCAAGGGCAACGAGACGTGGGCAGGCGACAGCTGGAAGGGGCGCCTGGGCGTGAACGGCTGGCCGTTCTATTTCACCGCCGACGTGTCGCGAGGGCTGCTCTATCTGCCCCTCGCGTCGCCGATTCCCGGCAACTACGGCGGCGACCGAAAAGGCGCCAACCTGTTTGGCAACTCCGTGGTTGCCGTGGATCTGCGAACCGGCGCTTACAAATGGCACTTCCAGACCATTCATCACGATCTGTGGGACGCCGATCCACCGGCTCCGCCATCGCTCTTCGACATTGTCCGGAACGGACGCACGACGCCCGCCCTCGCGCTCACCACCAAGTCCGGCTACATGTTCATCCTGAACCGCGAAAGCGGCCAACCGATCTTCGGTGTCGAAGAACGAGCCGTTCCGTCGAGTGATGTACCGGGCGAGTCGACCTTTTCTACCCAACCGTTCCCGGTGAAGCCGGCGCCGATTGCGCGGGCGAGCTACCTACCGACCGATCTCGTCACGGCGTCGGACACGACGGCGGAGCACGCCCGCGCCTGTGCCGAACTGATCGAGACCGTCGGCGGCGTCGTGAACGCGGGTCCGTTTACTCCATGGCGGTTTCGCGGTGATGGCGGAGCGTCAGCCACCACGCTCGTGTTTCCTGGCGGGCTTGGCGGAGCAAACTGGGGCGGCACCGCATTCGATCCGGAGACACGTTACGTCTTCGTGACCACGCAGGATGTGGGCGCGCTTGGGTCGATCGAGCGAACGAAGGAGGGCTCACCGGTTCCCTTCGAAAAGACCGCGCCGGGGCGCGCAACCTTCGATGTCCGAATCGGAGAGTCAGCGTGGCCCTGCCAGAAGCCACCGTGGGGCCGCCTCACCGCCATCGACACGACCACTGGCGACGTCGCGTGGCAGATTCCGCTTGGCATCACGGAGCAACTGCCCGCAGAGAAGCAGCGAACTGGACGGCCGGCGCTCGCCGGACCGATCGTCACCGCGGGCGGCGTGTTGTTCGTGGCGGCCACCGACGACAATCGGTTCCGCGCGCTCGACTCGAAGACGGGCCGGGAGCTCTGGGTGGCGATGCTCGACAAACGCGGCAACGCCGACCCGATCACCTATCAGGGAAGAAGCGGCAAGCAGTACGTCGCCGTTGTCGCCACCGATACGTTGGCCGTGTACGCCTTGCCGTGAACGGAGGATCGCCGCGGCACGAAGAGCCGGCGGGCGCGCCTGACGGCCATCCTCGCGCGCTGCGCGTATATTCAATGTAGATACATGGCCACCGTGACGCAGATTGCAAAGTGGGGCAATAGCCTGGGGCTCCGTCTACCCAAGTCGGTGGCACTCGAGGCGCAGGTTGGCGAGGGCGATACGGTGGACGTGTCGGTCAAGAACGGCGCGATCGTGGTCCGTCCTAATCGGCCGACCTATTCCCTGAAGCAACTCGTCGCCAAGATCACGCCTCGGAATCGCCACGACGAGAGCGACTGGCGGACACCGGTCGGCGACGAGGCATGGTAGCCCGCGCATACGCTGCTTGGGTTGTAGCCCACCGACGTTGCGCGTGAAAGGGCAGCTGGTGTTCGGTCAGAACATCGGTCCTATCGAGAAGTGAAACCGCAGCGATCGTTGTCCGTAGCCCGTGGTCAGCGGATACCCGAGGTCGAAGCGGAAGGAGGTCAGCGGCGTCTGTATCCGCACGCCGGCTCCGGTGCCGACCGCCAGATTGCGTAACGCGATCTCGAAACGGGAGGTGAACGTGTTGCCGGCGTCGACGAACGCCGCCCCCGTCAGCCAGCGGTTGAAGGGGTACCGCACCTCACCGTTCAGCACCACGAGGTCGGTCCCGCCCAGGTTCACCTCCTGGAACGTCACGGCGGAAAGCGCGTCCTCCGAATATCCCCGGACGCTGTTGGTGCCGCCCGCGAGAAAGAACTCATCGACGATCGTCAGCGGCGGGGTGCCGCCGTAGCCGATCAGTCTGCCGAACCGCACGTTGCCGGCGAGGGTGACCGGACCGGTCGGCCGGTAGACCGACTGCCGTGTGAGAAACCGCACGTAGCTGAGATCCGAACCGAGCTGGGTGATGCCGACCTGAGCGCTCGAGCTGAAGAACCATCCCCGCGTCGGGTTGAACGGGCTGTCGCGCCGGTCGACGACGATCGACGCCGTCGGTCCGGTGAGGACGCCGCCGAGATCGAGCTCATCCGCGGGACCGCGCAGCAGGAACGAACGGTTGGCGAAATCGTAGCCCCACGCCAGCTCCACCCCACGGCTCACGCGCTTGCGCTGCGTGAAGCTGAGTTCGCGCGTGCGATCGACCAGCGAGGCGGTCTCGGTGGTGTCGGTCTCGCGGCGGTCACGCGCGAAGATGGTGGTCGGCAGCAACCGGCCGAACACGCGCGGCGCCGACATCTGCACCCCATAGATCTGAAAGTCGTACTGGTAGTGCGCGCTCACACTGGCCTGGAGGGCCCGGCCGATGAAGTTGCGATCGCGGAACTCGACGGTGGCGCCGGGCGTCACCCCCATCCCGTCGGGGGGCCGTGACTGATCGCTGCTCAACTGCCCGCCATAGCGCAGCTGGTATTTCTTCGGCTCCTCGACCTTGATCGCGACGTCGGTCGTCACGGGCTCCTGTGACGGGAGTGCGAACGTGACATCGACCCGGCGGAACGAGCCGATCTCGAACAGCTTGCGGCGCGTGGTCTCGGCTTCGACCGCGCTGGCCACCGCGCCGGGTGCGAGCGTGATGGCCTTGTCGACGAGCCCGGCGTTCGTCGAAGCGACGCCGGAGACCGACACGGCGCCAACCTGGTGGCCCGCACCCTCATCCACCTTCAGGGCCACGACGATGTCGCCGCCGGGCTGCGGCGAGAGGGCCGGAGAAACGGCGGCGTCGAGATAGCCGAGATTGCGATAGTAGGCGCGCAGCCGCCGCGTGGCGTCGACGAGGCCCGACGCCACGAACGGCGTGCCTGACGGAAGGTTCAAGGCGCTTGTCGCGGCATCGCGACGGGCTGGCGCCACGCCGTCGATGCGGACCGCAGCGATTCTCGTCATCGCGCCTTCGGTGATGGCGACCGGCCGGGTCACCTGGTCGTCCGCGAAGCGAGGCTCACCGAACGAGAGCGCCACCTGCTGGTAGCCGCGCTGGCCGTACAACTGCCGGACCTGAAATTCGAGCGCCTGCTGATCGAACCCGCCGCCTTGGGCGCCGGCGGCCACGACAAGGGCATCGAGCTCCATGGTGGAGACCGCTGCGTTGCCGGACCAGGTGAAGGTTTGGCGCGTCGTCTTCGGACCGCGGTCCACCATCACGATCGCGCGCGCCAGTTCCGGTGTGTCCACGGGGAAGGACACGGCGACCTGGGCGCGAGGATAGCCTCGCCGGGCCAGGAACGTCCGGGCGGTCTCCGCGAACCGGTCGACGAGCACCTCGGTCACCGGAACGCCGCTCCATTCCTCGTACATCGCCTCGACGGCGTCCGACGGCAGCTCGTCCCCCACGGTCTCGATGATCGTCTTCGGGCCCCGATGGATCTCGTAGCGAAGCGTGACGGGCCCATCCCCCGCGCCGGCCCGGGTGGGCACGATGCGAACCCGGTGGTACCCGTGCTCCTGGTAGAACTCGTGGAGCCGGAGCCTGTCGTCGATCCACCGCCGGACGACGAATCGATCGCCAGGCTTCAGGTGCAGCTCGCGTCGCAATTGATCCTCAGGGAAGCCGGGGGTGCCGGCGATCGCCACGCTGCCGACGAGACGCGGCACGATGGTCGAGGCGTCGGCGGCAGCGCCCGCGCGGCGTGTCGCCACGCCCGGCCCGAAATAGAGGATCTGGCGAAGCTCCAGCGAGTCTTCCGTGTTCTCCACCGAGGCGAGGCGGACCTCCCAGCCGGCGCCGGGCCGCCAGGTCATCAGCCACGTGAACGCACTGGTCTCGAGGTTGTCCGACAGGATGACTTCAAACCGGGTGCCGAACGACTTGGAGACCGTCAGGTGCTGGTCCGTGCTGGCGTCCTTCGTCGCCAGATCCAGGTCGGCCGATCCGATCGCGACCGAATCCAGGCCGACGAACCTGCCGGCAAAGCCGAGGATGTCACCGGTCGCGGCGGTGACGGCGAAGTCGTCCTGATTCGTCGCGCGGCCCGGGGTATCGACTCGTCCGGTGACGATCAGCGATTGCAGGTCGCGTTCACCGAGCGGAGGGGAGGAACTGTAGGTCGTCTCGATACTGCCGGGCGTGCCGTCGATGCGAATCGTGACGTCGTAGTCGCCCACCCGCGTCTCACCCGTGACGTCCAGCGTGGGGGCGAGGCCGTTCGCCGGCGCGAAACGCACGCGGCTCTCGCGCAGTTGATACGCCCTGCCCCCGATGCGGATCCGTCCCTGGTCGGCGACCTCGATCTCGCCGTCGAGCGCCGGAGCGCCCAGCGTGCCGACGAGGCGGAGGCGTGGCAGGATTTCGACCGAGCTCGCGCTGTTGTCGATGACCACGGGGTCGGTCACATCGAGGTTCACATTCAGCCGAGTGTTCGCCAGCCGCTCGGGCAGCACGGTGTCCGTCCCTCCTGTCGTGCGCGCCAGCGACTCGACGAGCGCCAGCACGCGTGTCACCGGCTCGCTGTACTTGTTCGCGGTGATGGTGACGGTGCCTTCAATCGTCGAGCCCGCCTCGCCCTGGCGCCACGTGAGATCGCCACCGAGTTGGCTGTGGAGGCCCGCCGGCACCGCGAGGAGCACGTCCTGAGCAGCGAAAGTAAGACCTCCTCGATCCGACGCGTCGGATGCGAGCGGCAGGCGGCCTTCGATCTTGACCGCGCCGCCGTTGACGCGGCCACTGAGGTCCACCAGCGCGCTCGCGCCGGGCTCCACTCGAAGAGTCCCCGACCAGCCATCGAACAGCACGCGCGCGTCCGGCACGAGCCAGCTGGCATCCGCGAGCGCGGCATCAGCCGTGACGCTCCAGTCATCCCTGGTGCCGTCGATCGCGACCGTGCCTTTCACCCTCCCGGCGCCGCGGCCTTGCAGGAAGTCCGCCAGCGCGTTGACGCCCGCGTCGATCTCGACCTGCGCGTGCATGCGCGCACCCGATCCCAGGCCGATCACGCCCTGGCCGGTGAGGACAGAGTCCGGACCGCTCCAGTGGAACGCGTCGACGTGGACTTGTCCGTCGGCGAATCGGAAGCGCGTCGTTTCAGCCTGTGACAGCGTCGTCTTGCCCGACGTCAGCTCCGCCTGATCCAGGTGTATGTCGCCGACGATCGACGCCAGGTCCGGCCGTTGTGCCGACAGATCAGCGGCGAGGGAGATCCTGCCGCTGACGGGGTTCAACCGGCCGGGGGCGAACTCTTCCAGCGCGGCGGCGACGTCGAGCGTCCCCTTGAGCGACGCGATGGCAGGCGCGTCGCTTGCGGGCGGGCGAATCCCCCACGCTTCCGGCAGCGCCGCGTTCAGCCAGGTCAGCGGCGCATCGAACGACCCCTGCAGGTCACCGCCGAGCAGATGGCCAGTGAAATCGCGGACCACCGCTCGCGAGTCCGTGAGCTCGACCGAGAGGCGCGTCTGGCGCGCGAGGACCCGTTCGCTGCGGACCAGGGAGTCCACGGTGGCCGCCAGCGATCCCGTGAGCGCCACTCCGGCCGGCGTGCGCGTCGCCCCCAGCGCGCCGTTGAGGCGACCCGTCATGGTCCAGGGCTGATCCGCATCGAGCCTCGCCAGCCACGGAGCCAGCGACCCGAGATCGCCGTCGATGTCGAGTGATGCGGCTCCCGACGGCTCCCCCACCGGCAGGTCGCCGCCGACGCGAATGGCGATCGCGCCGACCGTCACCCGGCAGTCGTCGAGCGTGGCCCGGCCGTTCGACCAGGTCACGCGCAGTCCGGCAGGGGCGCGCAGCGGCACGCCGTACGCCAGCGCGTCGAGCGGAGCGATGGCGATCGCCGCGTTCACGTTGTCTGGATTCGCGAGGTCGCCGCTCGCCTCGAACGAGGCGCTGAGGGCTCCACTGAGATCGGTCGCGGTCGGCGGCGATGACCAGAGCCGCGCCGCCAGACGGGGCAACTCGACCGCCGCCAGCGCGCCGCGGGCGGAGAAGGAGTACGGCTCGCGAAGCGCGACCGTCCCGTCGATCGTGGCGTTCACTTCGGGAACCGAGAGGTCGAGCGCCAGCAAGGCGCCATTCAGCGTGAGGTTCAGGGTCGCTTCGCCCAGCGTGCGACCGTTCACGTCCAAGGCCGCGGCTACCAGCCGGCCGCGGCCGGTCAGCGCATCGACCGGACCCTCGAGTGTGCTGTCGAACGCGCCGCCTGTCACCGCAATCGGCGTCGCCCCGGCCACGACCGCACCGAGATTGCGCCCCGCCACCGCGACTTCGATCCTGGGGTTCGCGAGCGGACCGTCCCAGACGCCGGTCGCCGTGGCCGAGCCGGAGAGAGCCAGTGCGGGATCGGCGACGTGCTGCCACGGCGCCAGGTCGGCCGTCACCGCCTGAAAATTGCCCGTCGTGGTCCGGCGCCGCAGGTCCATCGCGAACGACGATGTGAGGTCGAGTGGTGGCGCCGCCGCAATCGTCAGCCCGTGGCCGATCACGCGGCCCGAGGCGCGCAGGGCGTCGAGGGCGCCATCGAACGTCGCGTCGAGGTCGAGCGAGCCCGCGGCCGTGGAGGGATCCAGGGTGCCAAGTGGCACGCCGAAATCACGCGCGCGCTCGACGACCGCACGTACGTTGTCCCTGGCGCGGAGCTCGACGCGGCCGGTCACCGTCGAGGCTTGCCACCGCGTCCGATTCAGGCGGACGTCGCCCCCGGCATGGAAATCCCACGCGGCCACGTCGCCCGGCGAGACGTCGATCCGCCACTCGTCGCCGGCACCGCGCGCGCGGAGGTCGAGCGCCGTAGTGCGGCCGGCAGCCACGACGCCCGTCGTCACATGCAACTCGGCCCGGCGCGGCTCACCCGCATTCGCGCCAGCGCGCCACCGCAGGTTGCCGGACCCATCCGGCGCGACGGCGCGGGCGATCTCGTCCGTGAGGCCCGGCAGGCGGCGGGCATCGATGGCCGACCAGCGCGCCTCGACACGGCTCTCGCCGCCCGTCCTGAGCGCCAGCGTGCCCTGGCCTTGCACTGTTCCACGCGCGAGGTCCGTGGCGAATGAGTCGAGCACGATCCGCGCGTCTTCGTATCGGCCCGAGGCACGCGCCGCATCGACCGTGATCCCCGGCCAGACGAGCGCCTGGCTGTCGGCATCGAACACGACCGCCGGGTCGGCCGTCGAGCCCGTCACCCTCGCGCGGAGATCGATGCGGCCGCGCGGGAGCCCGGCATCCGCCTCGGCGATCTGGGCCACCGCAGCATCCAGTGACCCGTTGAGGGTCAGATCCATCGTCGGCTCGTCGTCGCCGAACGTCACCGTCCCGTTTGCCTGCAACGACAGGCCACGGCCGGTGGCAGTGAGGTCCCTGAGCGAGAGGGTGCGACCGTCGAGGGTCAGCACCGCCGCCGCGGCATCGAGATCGTAGGTCGTGCCAGCGGCCACCACGCGCACGCCCTGCTTCGCGTCGAACGAGCCGGTCATGGCGCCCGACGCTGGGATTTTGATCGCCGCCGTCATGCCTTCCACCGCGACGGTCGTGTCGCGGACAGTCAGCATCACGTCGATGTCATCGACATCGAGATCCGGCAGTGCGACGGCATCTCCGTTCGAATTGCTGCGGATGTGCGGCAGGTTGTAGGCGCCATTCCCGATTTCACGAACGACGACACGCGGTGAGGTCAGCGAGAGTCCACGTATGTCTGGCCGGCCGCCAAGCACGCCAATCCCGAATCGGACGCCGACGGCGGTCGCGAATGCGAACGGTTCGCCGGGCGTGTCGGTGGCCGCCAGCTCGACGTCACGCAACTCGGCGGACAAGGTGAAGAGGTTGTAGGTCAGCGAGGCCGCGCGCAGTTCGATGCCGGCGGACGTGCGCAGCGCGGCGCTGATGTGCTGGAGCGCGAGGCTCCGCACCGGGGCCGTGTGCGCGGCAGCTATCGCAAGAAGGGCAAGCCCTGCGATGGCAGCGAACACCCGGCGCACACGCGACCAGACGGCCGCCCGCGTTGGCGCCTTCGCTGGACGCACCCGGCCATTATAGGAAAGGCAGGCTGCGGAGCTGGCCGCGCGCTGCGATTCCCAGTGTCAGCCGGCGGAAAACGCTGTGAGCAGAGCGTCCAGCGCCTTCTGCTTGTCCCCCAGGGGGCCCGCGAGCTTGCGGCGGCACTGGGCGTCGAACCGCTGCTCGCCGACCAGGTGCGCGAAGGCACGGCTCTCGTTAAACGCCAGCGGGCAGTTCTTCGCACCCGATTCGTGCGTTCCGATTTCTCCGTAGAACCCCGCGAGGCAGGTGACCAGGGCGTTGGCGATCGCCCGGTCGGTTTCGGGACCTTCCGGCTTCAGCTCTTCGACGCCGGCCACCGAGAGGAACGCGACCGGCGGCGTCCGATGGTCGGGCCACCAGCCATACAGGTAGAGCCACTCGTCGCTACGCAGCCAGTGCCGGGTGACGCACACGAGCAGATCCGCATTGAGAGACGCGGCGGTCGCCTGCAGCCGGCGCGACGCCTTTTCGGCCCAGAGGAACGTCTGCCCCTCAGCAGTGTCGAGGTCCCACGCGTCAAGCGGGGCCGACAGTCCCTCGAGGCGGAAGCCGAAGACGGTCTGCGCATCGTTCAGGGCGCCAATCGTGTGCTCGAGTGACGGGAACATGCCGTCCACGTCCCACAGCACCACGCTCTCGGCGCGCGCGGTCGCGACCGCGTTGCGCCGTGCGATCGTGGCCAACGTTGGAGATCCGACGGGGGCCGCGTCCACGAGCGTCATGCCCGGACTCCTCGCGTAGAGGACCGGCACCGCCCAGTCGATCACCTCGCCATGCAGCGAGTAGTTGACGGCGATACGCGCCTCGCGCGCCGCGACCCCGACCGACAGCCCCTGCGCCACCGACAGATAGAAATACTGCGCGAAAGCGGTGGCCGAGGCGTCCAGCACGCTGTACTGGTTGGCCACCAGCGCCGGAAGCCCGTGCGCCACGAGCGCCTGGGCCACGCCCTTGTTGAAGTCGGCACGTCCGCCCCGCCCGCTCTCGCAGGCGTTGAGGAACACGAGACTCAGGCCGCGCTTGCAGAACAGCTCGCGCAGCTGCCGCTCGCCGAGCTTGTACTCGCCACCCCGTTCGTTTTCGAAGACGAGGCACCCCTCGCCACGCTCTTCGTCGAACACCCCGTGGCCGATGAAGTGGGCGATCTGGTAGGCGCCGGTCTTGAGCCGCTCGTGTAACTGCTCCGGTGTGGCACGGGCCAGGACATCTACCGTGACCAGACCGGCATCGATCAACGGCTGGAATCCGCGTTGAACCACGCGGACCTCCTGGTCGACCGACAGCGGCACCTGGCCCACCGGCTGCGCCGCCACCACCAGGATGCGGAGCGGGCCCGACGGCCGGACGATGGGATCGGCCGGAACACTGGTGAGCACGTTTCGCACGAAATGAATCTCTTCGGTCGCCAGGAAGCTCTGGCGCGAGGTGTCGTACGCGAACTCCCACGGTTTCTCCGAGATCCACGGGATCATCGAGGTGAATACGAAGTCCAGCCGGCTGTGCTGCCGGCTCCTGGCCTCGTCATAGAGGCGGCGAACGTTCCCTTGGAGGAGCGTGTTGAACAGGTCGCGGCCGAACGAGAGCAGGTCCGCCTCGAGCGGCAGCGAGCCGCCGACACCGTTCGTGTGCTTCTTGATGTTTTCGTGCGTGCGGATGATGCGCCCGAACGCCGTGGCCTCCTGTCCCTGGGCCCTTCGCAGCCGCATCAGCGACGCCACGCGCGCCCCGCCGTAGGTGGCCAGCACTTGCGCCGTCTCCGGCGATGGTGCGTCCTTGACCCGACGGCCGTTCTCGTCCTCGCGGAAATCGTCCATCACGATCAGGTGGAAGGTGTCGGCCTCGGGGGCGGGCGCGGGCCGGACCGTGACGATCGGCGCGAGGCTTTCCTGTGCCGTCGTCTCGGCCTGATCACGGCGCGGCTTCGGATACAAGGAGGCCGAAAAGGCGGCGTCGCGTGGGTTGATGTCCACGCCTCCAGGGACCTCCTCGCCGTCGATCATGATCTTTCCGGGCAGCTGGTAGCACATGATCGACAGCGGGTCGCTCTCGGCCGTGCCCATCAGCGACTTCTTCGAGAGCGGCGTCAGCACCTGCTCCTCGACGTCTTTCCTGGACCATCCTTCCGTGCGATCGAAGTACTTGAACGCCTTGGTGCGGTCGATCCGCTTCACGATGTCGGATCGCATGTGCTCGTGCTCGAACCCGAGCGTGTGCCCGGCCTCGTGCCGCACGACGCGGCGGAACTCCGCCTCCGAGGTGCGCAGGGTGAAGCTGTCAAGGTTCAGCGTCGGCTCGAACTCGTCGATTTCGAGGATCTCCGTCCCGATGTACGACCAGTAGCCCGCCATGCTTTCCGGGCGGTCGAACCGGGCGATCCGCACCTGTCCCACGCCTTCGGTCTCGGCGAAGACCACGTTGGCCGACTCGCCCCACGCGTTCATGTGGAGCAGGATGCGCGACCGCAGCTCGGGCTTCGGGGTGTCCATGAAGGAGACGCTGAGCCGCACGCCCGCGGCCGGCCACTTGCGCGCCGTGACGACGGCGATCCGCCGGGGACCGCCCGTCCGTCCCGCCGGCGTGAGCGTGACCCGCCGCCGCACGCGGTCGTTCTCGGGGTTGATCTCGACGGCACGGCGCAGGGCGCGCTCCATCAAGCGCGGTGGGAGCGGCCGCTCGCGACAGACAATCAACGCCATTGCATCGCCTCCTGGTTGGCCCTCAGGTCACGCGGTCAGACCGCGCGGGCCGCTGGAGCATGACATTGAATGCGTCTATTGCGCCGCTTTCCACTTCGCGTGCAGGTCGCGAACCAACGCGATCGCTTCGTCGGCCGTCTCCACGCATTGGGGAATCTGCAGATCTTCGGCGTTGGCGAGCGCCAGCCCCGAGTCGAGCATGCTGGCCCTCGCCCACTCGACCAGGCCATGCCACATCTTGCCGACCAGGATGAGCGGGACGTTGTCGACGTGGCGCACCTGGAGGAGCTGCCAGATCATGAGCATCTCGAGCACGGTGCCGATGCCGCCCGGCACGACGATGAACGCGTCCGAGGCGATCACGAAATGATGCAGGCGGGTGAAGAACGTCTCGTGCTCGAAGGCCTGCTCGACAAAGGGGTTCACGTCCTGCTCGAACGGCAGATCCACGCGAATGCCCACGGACGCCGTCGTGCCCGCGAGGCGCGCGCCTTCGTTGGCCGCCTGCATCAATCCGGGTCCGCCGCCGGTCACGATGTCGCATCCCATGACCGAGAACGCCGCGGCCGCCCGTTTCACTTCCTCATACACGAAAGAACCGGGCTGGGCGCGAGCCGATCCAAAAATCGCCACACGATAGCGATCCCGCTTCGACGGCCGGAGCCGCGTGAGACTGTTCACGGCCTTCCAGAGGTCGAGAACGGCCGCGCCGAGAATCTCCTTGACCGCTTCCTCGTCTGACAGGCTGACGTGACGGTTCCGCTGCGATCCAAGCGGGTCGCTCGACATGGTGTACTCCCCAGACTCTCCAATCCCTAGGACAGTCGCGGGGATTCTACACGAGCGTTCGCGGAGACCGCGGTGCTCGAAGTGCACTCGTCGGCCGGCGGCATGAACAAAAGGTCTCCGCGCGCGGTATTTCGTTCGTGTATCGACAACTGCCTTATCGCCCTGCACCTTCTGAACGCGGCATGTTGATTGCGAGGCTGACGGGGGGGATGCTGAAGGTCGACTCCACACCCACACGGCAGACGACCCCGTTGACCCGATCCCTCACAACACCTGCGAGCTGATCGATCGCGCGGCGGCGCTCCGGTACGACGCGCTCGCCGTCACGCTGCACGACCACGACCTGCACCTCGATCCTTGGAAGGCATACGCGGAGGCACGCGGCATCGTCCTGATTCACGGGATCGAGCGAACCATCAAGGGCAGACACGTTCTCCTGCTGAACTTCCCGCGCGGTGCCGCAGAACGCGTCACGACCTTCGAGGACCTGGCTCGGTTGAAGCGCAGCGCTTCCGGGCTCGTCGTGGCACCCCACCCGTTCTTTCCCGGTACGACCAGCCTCTGGAGCCGTCTCGAGCAACACGCGGATCTGTTCGATGCCGTCGAACGCAACGCGATGTTCACGCACGGTCTCGACTTCAATCGCGCCGCCGAACGATGGGCGCGGCGCCACGGCAAGCCGATGGTCGGAAACGGAGACGTCCCTCGGCTCGCGCAGCTCGGAACGACCTATTCGCTGGTCGACGAGACCCGGCGGCACCCCGATGCCATTTGTGGTGCCATCGCAGCCGGACGCGTCCGTGTCATCAGCCAGCCCCTGTCGCCGCACACGGCGGCACGCATCATCGGCTCGATGTTGTTCGCGAAACGACCGTGGTCATCCGCCGCCGCCGTGCGCGCGGTACCTCGCGTCAACATCAACTAGGCGCTGGACACGTCCATGCTAAAACGAGCCGCATTGCCATGAATGCCGTGGCGCCTTGCACGCCGCACGCTGACGCCCTCACCACCAGGGGGCTTAGGCGCCAATGCCTACCCCCTCTTCGCGAGCTTCAGCGCGCGCCGTCGCACCATCGCTGCCTTCAAGTCGAAGTTGGCCTGCATGTGCATCCAGAACTGCGGCGTCGTCTTGAAAAGTTGCGCAAGGCGGAGCGCCGTGTCGGCGGTCACGCCGCGCTTCCCGCGCACAACCTCGTTCAGGCGCACAGTAGACATCCCCAACTTCTGCGCCGCCGCTGCCTGCGTCATCTCGAGCGGCTTCAGGAACTCCTCGAGGAGGATTTCCCCCGGGTGAACCGCCGGCCCAAGGCTCGAGGCGTCTCGCGGGATGCTCTCAGTGGTAGTCTTCGCAGCAGACGTCGTGCGCATCGTGTTTCTCCCACCGGAACGTGATCCGGTACTGCTGGTTCACGCGAATACTGTGCTGGCCCTTCCGGTTTCCAGCTAGGGCTTCGAGACGATTGCCCGGCACCGCGGCCAAGTCGTCGAGCCGTTGGGCGCTATCGAGCACCGTCAGCTTCCGATGCACTACCGGCCAGAGGTCGCGGGGCACCCGCCGCGCGGCCTTGCTGTTGCGCTCGTCCCATAGGTCCGCGGTCGTCGCGTCCGCGAACGACTGGATCATCAAAGCAAGATATACGGATACCGTGTATCCGTCAATTTACACGACGTTCGCCGTGTATCGCCCATCACGGCGCAACCCTCCGGCTTGGGCACGGTCACCCATCATTCCGGAACGGACGGTGGCGGAGAGGGTGAGATTCTTCGGGCCGGCCAATCGTCTCGGCCGAAATCACGGCTAGTCGTCTTGAACCCGCACGAGATCCCGTCATGACAATCGGTCCGTCTGCGCACGTTTCAGCCCAGCAGAATCAGATGAGTTTCTTCATCACGAGCGCCGGCTCTGGCAACGGGGCAAATCTCGGTGGACTCGCCGGAGCGGATAAGCAGTGTCAAACACTCGCCGCGGCCGCCGGAGCTGGGAACCGCACGTGGCGCGCGTATCTGAGCGCCGCCGCTGCGGCCGGCCAGCCGGCGGTCAACGCGCGCGATCGCATCGGCAAGGGGCCGTGGATGAATGTGAAGGGTGTGGTGGTCGCGACGTCGGTGGCCGATCTTCATTCCGATGCCAACAGTCTCGGCGGCGAGAACTCGCTGACCGAGAAAGGCGCCGCTGTCCCGGGCAACCAGCACGACATCCTCACCGGCTCCCAGGCGGACGGAACGTTGCAGACCGGTGATGCGCCATGCGGCAACTGGACCAGCGCCGACACGACCGGCGGGGCGATGGTCGGCCATCACAACAAGGAGGGCGGCGGTGCGGCGCCGACCTCATGGAACGCCGCGCACAGTTCGAGAGGCTGCTCACAGCAAAATCTCGTCGCGACGGGCGGAAACGGATACTTCTACCGCTTCGCGCACTGAAGCGACCTAAGTGTGGAATTTGGCGGAGAGGGTCTGCCTTTGCCTTCGCGTCCGCAGGAACAGCGATGCGCCCGCGGACCTCTGCCACGCCACGTCGGCGCAGCGGGCCTGCGGTCCCGGCTGAGCTAATGCGCCGTTGCGTCACAGCCAAGGTGCGCGCTCCGTGGGCAGTGTCAGCACGTTCGCCGACCCCGTGAGTAGGAACCGCCCGGGACGGCGATCCTGGTCCACCGACTGCTTGATCGCGCGCAAGAGATCCGGCGCGCGCTGTACCTCGTCGATCGTGCTCCGATCGAGGCCACGCACGAAGCCAGTGGCGTCCTGGCGCGCCCCTGCCAACGCAGTTTCGTCGTCCAGAGTGCGATAAGCGCGTGCACCGGCGACGAGATCGCGGACCAGAGTCGTCTTGCCGCATTGCCGCGGGCCAGTGACCATGACGACCGGCGTGTCCTTGAGCGCGGCCGTGACTCGCGCGGCGGCAAACCGGTGAAAGAGTTGCGGATCGGCCATATCGGAACGGGTGTCGTCCCAGACGGATGTTCGGAGCGTCTATACAGGATGATAATAGCGTCCGATCCGGATTTTACGTCCGTCCGATCCGGATGATGCCCAGTGTCTCAACGGCACGGCGCAGGTCGAGTCGGACCTAGGCAGAAAGGGTTCTAAAAGCACCCACGTGGCCATCGCTCGAACGAACTCGTTAGAACTGGCCTGTTTTCGAGGACCGTCGATGCGAAGACGCCGGCGAAAGTGGAGGGCGTTGCACGCGAGAACCCACTCCGCCTAGTTAAATCGTTGAAACGAAAGGATGGGGGTGTGGCGGAGAGGGTGGGAGTCTTCAGAACGACTCGGGTATTCACGCTATAATTGCCCGCTTTCGATCGAACTGCTCTCGAATCAAAGCCTTAGCCGCCGCCGCTTCCTTCGCGCTGTTTCGCCGATTCGGCGGGAATGGCGGCCTGTGCCCAACCGATGTCACTCAGAATGTCACTCGGCGCTGGACGGCCCTTGCGGCTTCGCGGTCGCGAACTGGCCTCAGTGTCCCGCCGAAACGCCTCAGTTCCTGAGGCGCGTTGGCAGACGATCAAGCGCCGGTCACGAAGAGACGGCCTCTAACGCGGGATGTAGAACGCAAGCTCCAGGACAAAGACCCATTCCTGTCCTTCTACGTTCGGCTATCGATGGAGTGACTAAGCGAAGGCGCATGCGACTCACATCTAAAACCAGTCGCCGAATACTCGATAGCCGGCAGCCCATTGCCCCTCAAGTGCCAAATGGTTCGGCGGTCGATTGTCTAATTCACATCAAATCGCTGTTCTCACGGTGTCCTGGTCATGGACTGGGCAGCTGGCTGAAGTTGAACGCCGCGCTTTCCTTCCATGCTATATGACTGATGTACCAGTCTTCTCCTGTAATACGGATGGAGTTGTCATCGAATGGCCCGTCGGCCGCAACCTCTGCCACAGCCACGTCGTTGCCGTCCATGTAGAGGGCGGTTCGTCCGTCGGCTCCGATGATCATGCGATAGGTATGCAGCGCGGTTGACGGGTCTATTGACAACCGGACGTCCCCCGCGACCCTGGACGAAACCAACACGACTTCCTTCGGAAGAAGGTCGAACCAGCCGAGCGTATTCCCGGCGACCAGCGCGAATTGACCCACCTTGCCGGGGTTCTTGCTCCTCCTTGGGAATCGAATCCCAGCACGAATTTCCACCGTGAGAGAACGGGCACGGAGAAGCGGATCGGAGAAGACTAATGAACCACCGCTAACCTTCAGCACCCAGCCGAACACGCTATCTTTAACGAACGTTTCACTTGATGGGTTGGTCGCCACAGCCGCCCAGCGATCCTCCGTCAACAACGTCGAGTCGGACGCCTTCCAGACGTAGGTAAACGAGTCGGGTAGGACGTTGATCGCGGAGTAGGCGGACCCGACGGCCAGATATTCAGGAGACTGCGCCCCATAAATATTCTCCGCTGCCCGAAGCGCGGCTTTTCGGGCTCCGCGGTAATCGGTGTAATGACCCATGAACTGCGTGACTGCGGTGTACCAAATATTGGTAGCCTTCTGGATGCCGATGCCGCTCACCGCGAGCCCGTTACACGCGCTCACTCCTCCCTGAGCAAGCAGATAGAACATGTGATTGTTCGGGCCCGCTCGGTAGTGGTATTCGGTTAGATTGCTCAGGGCCTTGGACCAGCACGCCGGACTGCGTCCATCACGTGCGGGGTCATCCATGTAGCGCAAGGCCAGAACGGGCGTGAATGTTGCGCCACTCCAATTGACGCGGTGGATTTTCTCGCCAATCCAATAGTCAGGAAGATCGTCAGGACTATTCAGATAAGCCTCGACCGCCGCTCCAAAGATGTCTGCCGTCGACTCGTTCAAACCGGCAGACTCGCCTCCATCGAATCCGAGCAGATCGCCACTTGAAAGAATGCCGTGGGAAAATTCATGAGCGACAATGTCAACAGACACAAATGGATATGTCTCCGCATTCCCGTCACCAAAGGAAATGCAGGAACACGCCGGGTCCCAAAAGGCGTCTGCCACAGACGTGCCGTAATGAACCCTGTTGTAGAGAAGCGAACCTAGACTGTTCACGCCGGCGCGGCCAAAGGTGGTCGCAAAAAAGTCCCAGGTAACTTGGAGTCCATGGTGCGCGTCGGCGCCGGCGGTTGCCCGATCAGAGTTCTCACGACGGCCATCACCAAAGATGTTCGTCGGGCGCGAGAAAGTGGCGCAGGCGCCCTTCGTCTTATTGTTCCTGTCGCAGGTTGAATTGCCGCCACCTCTCGTCGGGTCGCGGAGCAAGTACAGCCCGGATGAGAGCTCTGTCGCGATACTTCGGTCGCCGAGATACATGGTTCTGCCAACTCCGACGGCGGAGGCCTTCGCAAGTCCGTCGTAGAAGAAGACAACGTCTCCGGTCATGGCATCGATGAAGTACTCCCAGATGGCCGGTGCCGCGGCGTCGCCTTCCACCATGACTTCCACAAGCCACACCAGCCGGTCGATCGCGGTGTGCGGACCCGCCGGCAATACCCAGAGCTCGGTCTTTCGAATCTCGTACTCACGGAAAGGGGCAATCGCGCCGACCGCCACTCCGCGAGCTGTCTGAGCGTCCACATCGGGCGTAGTATTGACGTTTAGGCCGCCCCTCAAGTTGTTGGTCACGTCTACGGTCCCGTTGAGCGCGACATGGGCGACGGCCTGAGCCCCGAACACCCCCAGCCCACGGTAGACCTGCCGGAAACGAACGTGCGTCGCCCCTGTGGAGTCAGTGAAGATCTCGCGAACCTGGAGTTCTCGGGCCGGATCTGCCAGACCGTAACGCTGCTTATTCCCTGAAAACTCGGCCATGCTCCGTTCAACACCCCTGGCGGACTGGGCCTGGGGGCGGCTTAGCCCGACAACCACCACCGCTAGAGCTACTGCAACCGTAACAGCTGGCTTCATGGCTCATCACCCTGATGAACGGTGTGATTTGCATCAACAACATCGTTGATGCAAATCGACTCTATATGCGCCGATTGCGCTAGAGACTAGCGCAAGGGCTAGGCGGTGTCAAACGCTGCGATTCTCTGAAGAAACGTGCATACTTGCGGGCCGTGACCAGGGAGAAAGCGAAGATAGGTGCGGGGGGGGCCGCCGAGCCGACGGAGCAGGACGACGGCCAGAAAACGTTTAGAACGACCGTTTCGTTGCCAGGCACGCTGGCCGCGCCACTGAAACAGGTCGCGGAACAGAAACGGCTCTCCGTCATCGAGACGATCCGCGTCGCAGTCCAGCAGTTCGTTGAATTCGAATCGCGATCTGGACCGGTCGCGTCGGTGGCCCCTCTGCTTGAGACGGTGCGTCTGCTGACGAACCGCTACAAGGCTATGGCTGCCGCGTGGCGACTCGGGAGAGTCGGCACACAAATAAAAGGGATTGAGGCTGGACGACTAACCCTCTTCACGCACTCGCCCGAAACCTATCTCCTACTAGTAGTCGCCGAACTTCATGCCGCTCTAGGGGATGGCGATGAATTCTTTGTCGTGACGACCAGACCGTTCTGGGAGAAAGCACACAAGGGGGCCGCCCGAAGTCTTCTCGGGCCAGATGAGTTCCGCGAATACCTCAAGGCTCAGGGTGAAGCGATAGGGCGCGGCATGCGCCTTGAACGAGTCATCGTGTTGGATGGCGAGAAGCGAAGAGCCTCGGACGAGCTCGTCGAACTTCATCGAAGGTTCGTTCACGAAGTGCGCGAGAGGTATCCAGACTGCGCCGAACTCATCAGGACACGAATCCTCATTCCGTCGACACCCGATCAACTGGGTCACGATTTCAAGCCGTTCGCGGTGATCCGGCGCCGTATGACCGGTGACTTAGCGTCAAGTATCCACACGGGCGAGTGTTTCGTGATCGAGCCGCATTACACCGCCGAGAACATGATCAACGAGATCAGGCTTGTCTTCTCGGATGGCGTCGGTGACCCGGACAGCAATACCCGGGCATACTTCGAGCGCTTCGAGATCGCGCGGGCGGGCTCGATCCCGATCGAAGAGTATCAGTCTCAGTCATAGGAACTCGGCCGGCCTCCTGGAGAGGCGGCGAGGGTCGTAAGCTCCCTCGTACGGTTCACAGTTCCCACGTAGACTGCTCCTGCGTCTTGAATGAGATAATCTCCTTTGCCATGCCCAATTGTCGTCACGGGATGGACGCGCGATTTTGCGCTGCATGCGCGAATCCCAGCGGAACCTCAGCCTCGAGGCGACAGTCGGTGAAGTTGCGGGCAGCCGGTAGGCAGCCCAAGAACGAAATCGAACGCGAAGGTTACGAAGCCATCTACGCCTACGAGGAGGCCCTCTCCCATCAGAAAGGACGCAAGACGAGAGCGGGCCGAACGTGGCCGATGGTCGACGAGCATGGAATCATTGGCGCAATCGAGCGCATCGTCACAAGAAGAACCGAAACCGGGGGCTACCGGGTGCTCGTCGAGATGGGCATGGAGGATATGGCATTTGAGGCCGTCGTCCTTCGGCATCCGGATTCATTCAGCGCCGCAGCAGTTGCTGCATCTGGGGAACGACTGCAGCGCCTGACAACCGGATGACCTCTAACCGAGACTTCGGTGTCCGTATTGCTCGTTTAGCGTTTCAGCGACCGTCTCCCAGTATTCGATCGCCGCGTCACACCAAGCCGCAAGGTCGGACTCCTGGACGTAGATGTGATCGCCAGCCATCGGCACGCGGTCGGGCCAAGAAGCAAGCCCGCGCGCACTGGACAGCAAGTGCTCCGCATCACTGTTCAGACGTCTCAGGTCAGGACTGATGAACAGGTCTGGACGGAGTTCGAGAAGGCTTCTGTTGGCCTCGGTGCTCCCGTGCTTCAGCGCGTTTGCAGCAGCACGCAGTTCGCGTAGCTTAGAGGCAGAAGGAAACAGGCTCGAGTCAATACCGTAGGCGAGAAGCCGCTTGTCAAAGCCGATCCGCTGGTGGCCTGACGGCAGAGGCTCTCTGGCGACGAAGGAGTTCTGCTGCTGTTCGAAAAGGTGGTGGAGCCCGACCGCAAGCACGTTGAGGATGCCTTGACGGACATCGCTCATCGTCTGGTAGTAGTCGATCCCTGCCTCGTTCGCCCAGTCCGCTACATCACCCATGTCGAACAGGTCCTCGTCCGCAGGCAGCGACCCAAGCCGCGCGTACTCGGCGCTCGCGAGGTCGTCCGCTTCCTGCGCAAGATTCGCGAATGAGGGAATCACCTTCTCCAATGCACCGCGGTTGAAGGCGCGAAGCGCCGGGACAAACACCTTCCGACAGTGCCACGCCCAGGAGCCTGGATTCGGAAACATCGCTCGATCCTTCACGAAGAGAGTGGTCGACGCAATCGACACCCGGCGACAAGAGACACACGGCAGCTCACAAGTGAAAGCAACGCTCGAGACCGCCTGGCGAGTTTCGGACCAGCTGGACGCTTGCGAGAATGGGCGCCCCCTGAGGGGACTGCATCGACGACCTGCTGCCGGTTCGCCGAGTAGGGGGCGGCTATCCTAACGTCGACGTATCGGCACGTGTCCGCTGAGAACTGCTATGCCGTTACGGCATGACACGTCCGGCTTTGCCACCAGAATACATGCGACTTGACCGACGACGACTGCATCGGCGACCCGTGCATATGGTTTAGGCGCCAATACCGCACGCTCCGCACGGCATCTCTGCGATCCATTCGGCGCACTGCCGGGAAGGATGTTGGCCGTCTTCCACTGGCCACACCTAATGGGACGTTTCGGAGACGGAACTGCGATGACTAGGCCGTGGTTGACACCATGATGCTTGGCGCTCTACGGTTCACTGCTGAGCTGCCAGTGATCCCACGTTATTCGTCACGAGCCGTCTTTCTCTCGAGAGGCGGCTGGCGGACTTGGCCTCCGAGGAGAACATGGCACCGAGACGAACTCGAAGGCGCCCCATACCGCTGAGAAAGTGGCTCGTCGGACTCGTAGGCGTGGTGGGTTTCGCCGCAGCCCTAGTTGCCATCCTCGACTATTTTGAAATCCGCCTGTCGACACCGTCACGGTACGGCGGCGTGCTTCGCGTGAATTACTTTCGCCTTGGCGGCTCAATGGCCGAAATGGTCATCAAAGACCTACTGGACGACGAGTTAGGCCGCGGCATCGGTGGACCTCACGACATCATGAAGAACGAAGTCCTTGAGGCCGCGCAGGAGGTCTTCGCGCGTTTTTCGCAACCGGTAAACGGCGACCTGATCTACTTCTTCAGGGATGGAGCGACGACCAGTACTCCGATCGAACTGTCGGAGTACGTGGAGCGCGTCGGCGATCGCACGCCGGTGAGACGCTCCGGCTCGCTGGGCGCTTATCTGGCCCAGCATCGTGAATGGACCACCTATCTTGGTGGCAGCGGCGGCACTTCGTTTGCGGTGCCTGATGTTGACGCTCTAAACACGTTTCTGCACTCCAGTCATATACCTCGGCGCTACCACGTGTACCACTATCCCGCTGCACAGTGGCAGCCTAGCGGGTCAGAGCAGAGCACTACGCCGATTTTGTGGAGATCGCTCACTCGTGGAGACTTGGATCGTTATGATGCGCAAATCTCTGAGTATATTCGGCAGGCCTTTGGCGATGGCCCAGCCGGGAGCATGCGCAATTACGTTATCGAAGGGCTGCAATGGCTGACACGCGAGCGACTTCCTCGCAACTTCGTTCTTATCACGGGCATGCCTGCGCCACACCACGGGTGGTCCTTTACAGCCACAATGCCAGATCTTGAGCTTGAAGTGGCCGTCTTTGAGAACATCGGCAAAGAGCCGATGGCGTTTGGCCCTCTTGAATTCGCGAGGTGGAAAGGGCCACTTCGAACGCAGAACGCGAGCGACACGTCTCTTGCGAATGCGCCGACTGGCGTGCGACGCTTGCTTGCCTCTGACGTGCTTGCACCCAATGAACGTGTGATAGTTCCCACCCGCGTCACGTTCCTCACTCCAGATCAAAGCCGCAGAGGACGCACGCCTTTTTACCCCACGAGCGCTGCACAACCACCGCTACTTGAAGTACCAATAGGTATTCGCATTGAGAACGGTCGAGACGCGCCGGCGGTTGTGTACAAAGATCCGAACCAAATGAATACAAGCACGTTGCCACCTAAGGGCGGCGACCGGTTCGACTTCGGTCCAAGCTGGCGGCTGCAGTCGGTCGCCGTAAATGGGCGACGAACCGAAATCAGGCGTGCCAACTGGAAAGAAGCCTCTCTATACTTCGGCTCTGAAAAGGGAAGCTGTCCGTACATTTTCACAAGGCGGACTGATCTAGATCCCTGGATCAACCAGGGCCATATGCTTTTGGGTGCGACGAGTGCCTCGCAGGCTCGTACCGACATTAAGGCGCTCGGCGATTTCAGCGGCGCCGTCACAATCAGAGAATTGGAGGACGAGGTCACCTATTTGCAGTCCGTGTCGCTCATCGTCCACGATTCTAAGGGGGCGATTCGTAGGCTGGCCCCGTGGCCGCCTGTGGATTCGCCAGTTGTAATTGGACCTCGCAATGAGGTTACGTTCCATTTCCCAGGATACCAGCGCAGCGAAGACGTGAATGCCTTCCTTGAACTCACAGGGTACTATCGTCCTTACGCTCTGCTCAACGTTGAGCGACTTAAGGGTAGTCCCGCGCAGTAATATTCGTTGGGGTGTGCCGTTTCGATGGTTGCGGGGTGTAGCCGGAACGCAATCGTTGACAGTTGTTCCCTGGCACGTCTCCCAGACAAATGTGGACAGTCCAGTCTAAAGTAGAGACTCTCGCAGCGTTGCCGTTTACCGAACAGCAGATCGCCTACGCCCCTCGATTTTGCCGTCACTGATGGGTAACGCCATGCGGGTGCTGTGGCACTTTCTCGATGAGTTGCGTCGTGTGTCGCCGTTGTCGACCGCGCTAGCCAGCTCCAAATTCATCAATCGCCCGCACAATGTAGGCGACTTCACGGCCAGGAGCGCTCTGGAACGGTGCTGACTCCGTAAGCGTGTCATATCGAGTGTCACTCAAGAATGTCACCCGCGCTCCGAAATGGGCTCGGAAACGCAAAAACGCTAAGGAAATCAACGAATGTGAGGATGATGGCGGAGAGGGTGTCCAAACAGGGATTCGAACTGGCATCCAACGACGTCCAGCGACGTCCACGATTCACAAATTCATTGAATAAGAATGCATATGTAGTCTACTGTCATCCAGCCTAATCCAACGCCATCCCGACCGAAATGTGGGGCGAGGTTCGGGGTCACGAGTTCGATTCCCTGGTGACAGATGCTAGACACGATCCGTATCAAGGTTGGTAAACCTCGCGGCGCGCATCCGGACAAGCGACTGACCGCGGTTCACGTTCGCAACATCAAGAAGTCCGGCCGATATGCAGACGGCAACGGGCTCTACCTTTTCGTCGACGACTCCGGTGCCAAGCGGTGGCTCCTTCGCACCGTCGTCGCGGGAAAGCGTCGCGACATCGGCCTGGGCTCCGTTCGGCTCGTATCGCTCGCCGAAGCGCGCGACGAAGCGACACGTCTCCGCCGCCTTGCGCGGCGAGGCGAGAATCCTCTCCTCGAGCGGCGTCGCGCTCGTGGAGGAGTGCTCACCTTCAAGCAGGCGGCGGAGCAGGTGCACGCGGCCCACGCGCCCACGTTCCGCAACGAGAAGCACAAGAACCAGTGGCTCGCCTCGCTTGAGGCGGATGTCTTTCCGGTCTTCGGCGACATGCCGGTTGATCAGGTGCAGACCAGCGACGTGCTCCGCGCCCTCACCCCAATCTGGACGACCAAGCCCGAGACGGCCCAGCGGCTCCGTCAGCGAATCAAAGCGATCTGCAATTGGGCGCGAGCGGCGGGGCACCGGTCGGGTGACAACCCGGTCGAAGGGATCACGATGGTGCTGCCGAAGGTCCGCAAGAAGGCCGAGCATCACGCCGCGTTGTCCCACGCGCAGTTGCCCGCGTTTCTAGAGAGGCTTCGTGCTGCAGATGGCAGCGACGTTGTGAAGCTGGCGTTCGAGTTTCTGATCTTGACCGCGTCGCGAACGAGCGAAGTCGTTGGAGCGCGCTGGGAAGAGATCGATCTGGTCGCCAGAATCTGGACAATTCCGGCGGAACGGATTAAGGCTGGACGGGAGCATCGTGTTCCACTCTCGCCGCGAGCTGTCGAGTTGCTCGCGGGCACCAAGGCGCTGATGAAGGACTCCGCCTATGTGTTTCCCGGACGATCGAAAGAGGCGGCGTTGTCGAACATGGTCTTCTTGATGATGCTGCGGCGGCTCGGGCATCGCGACATCACTGCTCACGGGTTTCGGAGCACCTTCCGCGACTGGGCCGCAGAAAAAGCGACTTTCTCGCGCAGCGTATGCGAAGCAGCGCTCGCGCACGTGGTCAGGGACAAAACAGAAGCGGCCTACTTCAGGAGCGACCTGCTTGAGCAGCGCCGCAGTCTCATGGATGCGTGGGCACAGTTCGCGACGGCCGTGCCCGCGAAGGTGGTTTCGATGCGAGCCTGACTTGAGGACGCTCGTCCGTCGCTCCGCTATCCGACTCCAGCCGCTCCAACCACGTCGGTCATTCACGAAACCCGGGGACTTCAAGCACCGCTCGCGACTGAACCAGTCCTTCGAATTGCTGGCGGAGTTGCCTCGCGAAGCTCGCGTCTCGGAGGACAACGCCAGCCTCGACATTTCGCTGATGGGCCCACTCCGTAAAGTTCGCCGACGTGATGAATGCTATCTCGTCGTCGATGATGACTACCTTGGCGTGCCACGTTGCGCGCTCGTATCCATTGAGACTCAGAGAGCGAGGATCGTAGTAGAGAAAGGGACGCACTCCGCCAGGCCATTCTGTCCTCAATCTCGATGAGTACTCTCGTAGGACTTCGGAGTCATCCCGCCTGTCGCCGTCCCGCCTCCCGACATGAACGAATAACTGAACACGGAGATCGGGGACTTCGGCCACACGATCCGCGAGCGGCTTGAAGACCGTCTCGGCCTGGTACAACACGAACGTGCTCACCAACACAGACTTGGTGGCGGCGCGAAACAACTCGGCAACCACGACGGATGTATCGCGACTGTGCGAGGCGTACGACTCTGGTCCAGTCCACACGAGCTCTGCCCGGCTCGCGAGCCGCCGCTCAGCCGAATCTGCGATCGTTTCGAGAAGGGTTGCCATGTGCACAGGCTGCATCCCTTCACCCGACAAGCGTACAAGCTCTGACACCGCCTGCGCTGAACATGCCGGCGCAACACGTGCAAGAGCCATGGGCGAGAGAGGTGCACTCAGCTGACCGCGCCGAAGTGCGGCAGCGACGGCTCGCAGAGTCGCAGCAGACGCCCCTTCAAGCACCAGGGCCACAGACTACGGATCCAGGAAGAAGGCGGCGTCGTCTCCGTCAACGGTGGCCACGACGAGCGCGCGGTCCAGAAAATCGTTCCGGCGCTCGCACGAGCTTTCCGCGAGGAGGAGACACCCGTGGCAAGCCGCCCCATGGAGGAAACGCTCCTCTTGGCGTGAATCTGGCCGATGTTGCGCGCAAACAGGGTCGTTCGAGCACAGCTCACCAAACTCAACGGCCTGACGAAAGTAGCGATCGATGCGATCAGCGGCTTGTACGAGCCCGCCAAGGGTCCCCTCGGCATCCGGACTCGCCGTATAGAGCAAAATGCCGTAACCGGCGTCGCTCGCATAGATCCGTTCGCGAATGGAGCTTGCTGCGTAGCCGCAGTCGAGGGAGACCGTGGTGATCAGCATGTGCGCCAGCGAGTGGAGCATGATGAACGCCGGCCCCGGAAACTTCGCCGAGGTGGCCTCGTTCTGCTTCTGCCAGACCAGAAACCCGTCGCGTAGCTGCTCGGCACGCCGCCGCACGCCATCGCGCGCCAGCCACTCCTGCACGGCCTCACGCCGGATGCCGATGAACACTCCTTCGCCCCGGTTCTCGATCGCGGGCAGCCAGTCCTGATCGAGCGCAAGCTCGGCACGCTCCACATCAAGCGCCAGTTCGCCGTTCACGTCTGGAATGGCGGCTTCGAAGCGGGTAAAGCCAATCTGCGCTATCACTTCGCGAAGGCGATGAATCTTGACAATCCGATTAACCGTTTTGGTAAGAGCCGGTTCCCCAGCGGGCGTCTGGATCGTTCGCGCGTAGAAAACACCTTCCGGCTGATCGACACCAACGCTGTCAGGCGACGACAAGAGCGTCTTAATCTCAGCCTCGCGGATACCGGCGGTGGCTGGAGGAAGGCCACCCTTCCGGCGTTGGATCTCCTGCCACACCTCGTCGTTGGTAAGGCCCTCGAGCGCTGCAGTTACCTTCTGTTTTTTCCGGTCACGTGCGACGTCATCGAGCGAGTCGGCGTATTGGAGATAATCCAGCCAAACCTCGTCGACCGCGGTCCGCAACTTGGCGTCACTCTCCGGTATGGAGATCACGGAGAGCGTCTGCGCGAAGTAGGCGTTGGATGCGGCTCGCACCAGGAGACGATTCGGATGAACCGGCCCCGCCTCGCCACCGCAGCGTTCGGAGGCGTTGGGACCGAGCCACGGGCGCCGCCCCTTACAAAAGCCCAGCGGGACATCCTGCCATTTCGCGGCCGCGGACAACGCCTTCGTCTTGCCACAATCGCAGCGGATGTGCACGTCCGTCAGGTCGCCGCTCGTGCCGCGCTCCTCGATCCAGAGAGAGCGCGAGCAAGGGTCTTCCTTGCCGTGGACGAAGAGCTTCCAATCAATGTCGCTGACATGCCCTCGCGGACACGCTTGAACGAAGCGGATCGGAACGACCTTGACGGGCTTGTCACGGTCCTTGCGATAGGTCATCCCCTTGTCAAGGTCTGTTCGATAGACCAGCGGCCTTGCTCGGATACCGCCCTCCCGCACGTCGTACTGAGCAACGAACCATTCAGGGAAGAGCCATGCGGTGACACCGGTCATCGGTGCCATCGGGTCGTCAGGATCTGGTGGCGGCGCAAAGAAACGAACCGAGTCTCGACGCAGGAGGTTGGTCACCTTGGCTGCGAGGCGCTCCTCGGTAATCGGGCGATCGGCGTAGCCGCTCCAGTGATCGAGCCCGCCAAGGATCACGGCGTGGTCAGGCAGATCCACCATCGCGCCCGGACCAAAAGTCGTGACAATCTGACTCTGCCGAATCTGACCGGCGGGCCTCGCATTTCCTTTGGTTTTGGGGGGCACTATGCCTCCTCCCCGTCGCCAGGCAGTTCGATCTCCATCCCGTCGAGCCGTTTCAGCCACAGGTTCACCGAGGGCTCAACATCGCGCAGCGATCGCGAGGCCTTGAACTTGCGGGCGTCCTGCGTCGGCTGTAAGTCCGAACCCAGCGGGTCGAGTGGAAGGCGCAATAGAGCCGGCCCCGCCGCACCCTCATAGGGCTGGTATCGCAGGCGGGCGCTGTTGTTCTGCTGGAACTCGGCCACTTTGCACCACGAGTCCAGGAGACCCGTAACTCGAGCGCGGAGGGTTGCATCGAGGCGCGCTTCTTCGTCCTTGGATTGCCGAGAGCTATGCGTTCGGCCACGTCTGGCAACCACGTCCGCCACCGCCGATAGGTCGGACCGCTGACCGACGATCGCTAGCGCACCGGCCGGGGGGGTCAATGCTGCACGAAGGTGTCGGGCGATGGCCACCACTACACCCGGCAACCCTCGGTCGAGTGCGCGGGGTGCGAACGGTGTGACGCTCGTCGCCTCGACGGAGCGGTAGAACGATGCATGAAAGGCGTCGAACCGTTCGAAGTGCGAGCGGTCGCGCGGACGATGAATGTTGAGAAGGGTGACGACGAGCCCAGGCTTGTGCTCATCACGACCGACACGGCTGGTGGCCTGGATGTATTCAGCTGCTGCCTTCGGTTGGCCGAGGACCACCATCAACCCCAGACGCGTAATGTCCAGACCAACCGAAATCATGTTCGTCGCGAGCGCAACGTCGATGTGATCTTTTTCGGTCTGCGGAAGGCCAAGCCGACGTTTCGTGTCACTGACCTGGTCAGTGCGTTCCCGTGAGGTGAGCTCCGATACGTCGCGGCCGATCGTACGGTCGGCGAACGACCCCTCCGATTCACCGACCCGCCGCTGACGCCCGTACGCTGACACCCGGGACGCAACCTCGTCCTCGACAATACGACGACTCCCACCGAGCTCGCGGAGGCTGTTGAAGTACCCGAGTAGCGTCATGTAGGGGTCGGCGGCGTTGTTTGGGTTCTTCGCTCCGCCCGCCTCGTTCCATGCCTTAACAGACGCACCGAGCAGGGCCAGGTACGAACGCAGTAGTACGACCTTGAGGCTTCGGCCTTGGGCCGCGAGACCAATGTAGAGGCGTCCAGGTTGTTCGGAAACAAGCCTGGTCTTTGCAAAGAAAGAATCACGCCGATCCGGTCCAGGCGGCGGAAACACCTCAACGCCTGATCGGGCAAACAGCGCAAGCGTCTGGTCCGATGCGCGGCGCACGGTAGCGGTGGAGGCCACGACCTTCGGCCGAATCGTATGCCCGTCGGCGTGCCGCGTGCACAACGCGTCGATGGCCGCCTCGTACAGACCGGCCATCGTTCCAAGTGGTCCTGAAATCAGATGCAGCTCGTCCTGAATAATGAGATCGGGCGGTGCGAGCGCCTTTGCCATTCGTTGACCAACAGCCGGATCGGCCGCGCCGTAGAAGCCGGCGTTGTCTTGTCGGTCTGCCCCACCGAGAAGCGTCCCACTCGCGCCCACCCACGGCAGATTCGCGAACTTGTCCACCGTGGCAATCACGAAACACGGAAGGCGGCGGTATAGCGGTTCGTCGACGCCGACGATCGGGAGCGGGTTGTTGCCACGGAAAATGCACTTCAGACTGGCGCAACTGACCTTCAGTTCACGGGGATCGTCAGCATTCGGATAGAGCGTGAATGACGTGGGCTTGAACCTCGCACCACACCACGGGCACGTCTCCACCGGTAGGGGCGCCGCCTTCCGGCTGTTGTTCTGAAAGGCGATCGTCTTTGCGCGTGCGCTCGTTCTGTCGTTGTCGCCTTTCTTTCCCATCCGGTTCGGCGTGGCGGCCTTACCAACCCAGAGTCCAACCTCAAAGGGCCACGTCCCGAGGGCTTCGATCCTCTCCTTGCGGATGATCTCCATCGCGCAGATCAACGTGGCCGCCCGACCGAGCTGGTCCAGCGTGAGCAGCCGCAGCGTGTATCGCATCAACACAGTTACACCGGCAGAGGTCAGACTGGGATCGCGAAGACGACGCAAAAAAATGGTGAACGCGGCCAGACCAAGGTAGGCCTCCGTCTTGCCACCGCCCGTTGGGAAGAACAGCAGGTCCACCAACTCGCGATCCGCGTGCGTCGGGTCGGCGATCGACCGGAGGTTCATCAGGACGAAGGCAAGCTGGAACGGTCGCCATTTCGGTGGGTCCACCTGCGATGGGTCAACACCCCGTTCCTGAGCACGCCGCTGACGGGCGGACATGGCCATGGCGCGGTTCGTAAAACGAAACGCCTCCATAAACTGAGGACTATCGAGCAGTGACAAACCGGCGTCGATGCGCGTGGCTGCGAGCAGCGCCCGATTCAGAAGTTCTTCGGCAACCTCGTGCTGTGTCCCCTGTTTTGGCGCGCGCCCTCGCTGCTGACTGTTCCAATCGCGATACAGGGACACCAGCCTTCCGACGGCCGTTCGAGCCTGTTCACCGGTCTCGAGCCCGGCGAGCGCCTCCATTCCAAGTTCGACATTTCCGATGACGGCTGGCTCGACGCGCTCGACCTCCGCCGTCGGAACCCAGGTTGTATCGACCCTCCTGCAGGCTCCATCTACCACCGTGGCTCTGACGGAGACGCCGTGCCCGACGCCAAATTCCATGACGTCGCGGTATTGAAGGTCCGCGATGCGCTCGTCCGGGTCGTCGCCGCCCTCGCGACCGCGCGGGTTTGGCCGCGGCACGAACGACTCGTCGGACTCGACGGCCAGGCTTGCCTGGAACGCGAACTTACGGTCTTTCAACGCCGCATCGTCCTCAGGCGTCCGTCGGTTGACCAGGAAGATCGCGACAGCCCTTGTTCCGGCCGGCAGGCCAGGCAGGTTTTCTACTCCCCGCACGCGCCTGACCGACACGACGACCTCGAGCCCATCGCCTCCGGGCATAGGCTTCGAGAGCGGCTCACTCCGATCGGTATGCACCGCGACAATCAATGAGGCGTTCCGCTCAGTGCGTTGCCACTCGCCCGTAGCCTTTCCTTCTCTCTCCACGGGCTCATAGTCACCCCACCTGGCACGGACTTTGAGGGTCCTCACCACAGGCGGCACCAGCACGCTCACACCGAGCGACGAAGGAAAGACGCCGCGCTTCGCCGCAGGGGGCTCCGGGGTGCTGTCATCGTCTTCCGCGCCGCCGCTTGCAGCCGCCAGTTCCAGTTCGCCCTGCTCATCGTCATCCGCCTTCTGCGAGGCCGGAGCGTTCATGGGAGCGAGGAAGCCTGTGAGGTAGAAACGCGATGGGGAAATCGGGAGGACTTCGGCAGCCTGTGATTCACTGGGCTCAGGACCAATCAGGTCAAGCCGGAGGGCATGCGTAAGCCGGGCGCGAACGTCTGCAGAGGTGAGGGCCATCGGATGCGTGTGATCTTACGCGACAGATGTTGAGGTAGCTACGGCGACGTCCACGGCAGTTAGGTCAGCCAGCCACGCGTGGGACCCAGATAGCGTCGTGGGGTGGGTGCCCCATGGCTCGACGCTCAGAGGGTTCGAGGCACGCGACCCACGTCGCCAAGTACGCGTCGAGTCGGTCATGCGCGCTCCCGTAGCCAACCTCTTGAAGCGCTCGTAGCGACGGATCGTCGGGCCAACCCGTGTACTTGGCCGCAGCGCTCAACTGCGCGACAACGGCGCCGGCTTTGGTCTTGTGAGTGTGTCCGACACCGAGCACGTGCACCGTAGCCTGCGGATACACTTCCAGACACGGCCATCCCCTTCGACCCGCCGCAGCGAACAACTCAAACCCAAACAACATCCAGAGCTGGTTCGCGCAGGGCAGCGTGGCCTCGCTGCCCCCGGTTGCGAGGTGCTCTCGCACCCTGGCGGGCATTTGATCAAACGTGGCCTCGTTTGGCGTCTGTATAAAACTGATCCCTTCCCGCCGCAAGGCAGCCTCAGCCGCCCGAAGTGGCAGCCCGTTCGCTCGTGGGGCACTCGGCGCATCAATCGCCACTCGGCCGATCTCGACGCCGAATCGACGCTCAACAGTCTCCAAGTAGGCAACCGCATCCTCTGCGAATTGACGGCGCACGCTCGGATCGATGATCGCCGCGTTCCCGCAGCCTTTCGGGGGTTCTGGCAGAGTCCTGCCGCGTAAGGCGAGAGGCACGACTCGCCCGCCTTCGCGGCGGCAGACGACGATCGGCAATCGCTTGCCCTTCGCGATGGCGAGGTCAATTCCGGCGCACACATAGCCGGTCACGCTGCCGCGATCTCTCCGACTGCCATCACTTCTGCGCGTCCGCGTCCAACGCACTGCGTGGATTCCCTTGCGGACGACGTCGCGCAAGAAGAAGAAGGCGACGACGAGAACGACGACTTCGACGCCTGAGACAGTTCGAGGGAGCGTAAGTCAATCGAGTAGCGGAGTGGCACCGCGACGCGGGCGTCGAGCACGTGCGGTTGGAGCCCGCCCTGTACCGTCACCATTGGTATCGATCGCCTCCTCATTAGCCCGTTGGGCGTTCAATGCAAGGAGCCGGCCGAGAACTTCGTCTCGGATCTCGTCGGGCCAGCGGTAGCGCCACGGTTTCTTCTTCCTGCTCGCCCTGCCAGGCTCGTCGTCTTCCGCGTCCTCGTAGTCCAGGATGAACTCGCAGCCGGGCTGGATGTTAGTCCAGCCATACGCGTCAAGGACCGCGCGGTCCATGGCGGCATGCAGTTCGCGGAGTTTCAGAATCTCGGTGTCGAGCTCGTCGGGGTCGTGGAAACGGTTGTAGGTCTTCGTCAGACCCTCGTTGTTGCGAACCATCAGGGCCGCGCGGAATTCGTAGTACTCGTGCCCGGCCGTTTCAAGCCCCTGGTTTACATCCCAGCCCACGGGCAACGGGAACGTCTCGAAGCAGTCGGACGGCGTGTAGCGAAGATCGTCCTTCATCGAAGAGCCGAAACTCCTTGCCCAGCACTCATGTGGCCGCGCCTGTAGTGTCGAGAACGCGGACCACTGAGCCTCAGCCACCACCGCCAGCGTATTGGCAAACACGATTCGCGAATCCAAGAAAGCAAAGGACATGTGAGGCGTCGCACCGCAGTTGATCACCAATACGCGGTCGAGGCCGCGAATCGCCTGGTACAAAGCCGGCGCCACTTCCCCGAAGCGCCACCAGTACCTCGCTCGGATCTCTCGGTTCTGTGCCAAGCGATCGGGCTTAACCCTGGCCTCAACGATGGCCATTAGCTCCGGCCACTGTAGAGCCTCGGCCTCTGACATCTGACCAAAGTTGATGACGTACCGATGATGAGCATGCGTGGGGCTGTCGTTCACCTCCTCCCCTCCGATGTAGGGGAAGATTCGTTCCGCGTTTCGCGGAGCCTTCCGAATCAGCTCGTTCATCAGGGCGAGCGGATTGGCGACACCGCTTTTGTCGGAGTCGTCGAACGTGAAGCCCATTCCAAGAACGATGCTCCCCTGAAAACTCTTGTTGGCGTTCGCATTGAGCCGGTGCGGATCGTCGTCGCCACCTGTGTGAAAGAGAAACGCAGTAATCGAGTCGACCTTTCGACCGTCGAGTTCGAAGGGGCCCGACAGCTTCCCCTTGTGCACGCATACGACCGACACGACTACAGCTGCTTGCCCAGGCCACTTGATACGTCTGCTGGCGGCGAAGACGATCCCATCGTGAAGGCGGATCCAGTGCAGCCCTGTGCCACGAGTATCACCTTGCGCAATGGTGTTGGTCGCGATGAGGCCGAAGGTGCCGCCCTTGCGTAACAGATTGAAAGCACGGCGGTAGAAGTGCGCCACCAAGTCGGCGTTGCCGTGGCTCTGCTCGTGAAGCTCGAGCAGCCACTGCAGGTAATTGGCGCCGTTGGAGGCCGTGATCGTGTTCTTGCCTGCAAACGGGGGGTTACCGACAAAGGCATCGAAGCCAGGATTTCCGCGCGCGAAGACCTCAGGGAACTCGATCTCCCAATGGAATGTCACGATCTCGGCGCGGGTGAGAGACTTCGCCTTTTCCGACGCCGGGTGTCCCAGCCACTCCGTGACTTCGGCGGCATACTTCACCCGGAGGGCGTGGCGATCTCTAGGCTTCTCCCGCTCGAGGAAGGCAGCCGCCGCCAGGTTCCCGATACACCGCACGTCAGTGAGCACCTCGTTGACTTCCTCGAGCAACCGGGATTTCACCGGCACATCGTCGGACGCCGCCATGCCTTGAATCTGCTGACGTAGCCTTTGCGCTTCTCTCACGCGCTCGTCGATCAGCGTGCGCAGCAGCGGCAGTTGGCTGTCCTGTTCCCAATTGAAGCAGGCAATCTGTTCGCGACTCAGGCCTACCAGCGAGTCGCCGTGACGCAAGGCGTGGTCGAGAAACGTGAAGGGATGCTCACGCGCCAGAGTGGCAAGCCATAGCGACAGCTTCGCCAGATCCACAGCGAAAATGTTCCGGTCCACGCCATATAGACACCGCTCCGCCACGAGACGCCTCGCGTACGTCAGCGCATCCTCGTCTTCGGGAATCTTCGGTGTCGCTCGGTGCGCCTCCCACGCACGGACGAGCCGCTCAGCCAGCAGCCGGCAAGCCTCGACGAGGAACGCGCCCGATCCCATCGCCGGGTCGCACACTCTGAGATCGAGAATCTGTTCGGGTGTCGCCTGCTCGCCGAGGTGTTCGAAGATCGGTCGGAAGGTGTTCTGAACGATCGGCGCAGTGAGCGACCGCGGCGTATAGTGCGACCCCGATCGGCGGCGCTCTTCGGTGGGCTGCAGATACATCACCGCCGGGCCGAGCGGTGCGGGCGTGTATTCGCGTGACACCTTCTTGCCTAGTGCGGCCAGCGTTTCCTCCACCGTGGTTGCTCTGATCAGCGCGTCTCCGGTGAGCTTCAGCTCGGCGTGCTGCTGGAGCCATGCGGGTCGTTCCTTCGGCTTTTGCTCCAGCAGCTCCTCGAGGTTGATGACGACGTGCTTGGGGCGAACAGCGATGGAAGGCCCGGCGGCCTGCTGGAGCGCAAAGCCAATCATCGCCTCGTACACCGAACCAATCTGCTCGACGTCCAGCGCGCGGTAGGACAGCCGCTCGCCTTCGAGCATCAGCAGATTCTGGAGCACTCGGAACACGACGCCGTCCGGCACACGCGGCGGGTCGATCGCTGCGCCCACGACTCGGGCAGAGCCGTAGCGACGGCCCTCGAGAAACGGATACGCGTCGGGATCAAAGAGGCGACCGTGCCGCGTCGGGAAGCGGAGCCCGGCCCTCCCCCCTCCGTCATGAATGAGCCGGAACAGAGCCAGAAGCTGCGCCCACGCGCCGAATCGCGCGTCCATCGTGTCGGGATAGCGGGCCGCGTCTTCGCGCAGACGCTCGAAGAGGCCCGACACGGAATAGTGTTTCTGGTAGACGTCGCTCGCCGGCATCAGCCCGCGGTCTTCGGCGTAGAGCACGAAGACCAGGCGCATCAGCGTGGACAGCAGGCCGCCGTAGACGTCCTGGGGATTCTCCCGAAGCGCATCGGCAAGGAACGCGCCCTTGGTGTCGTCGTTGGCCCGCTGGAAACCCCGGAGAAGTTGCCACAACGCCTCGAGGACCTGGTCCGCCAGCTTGGTCGAGACCACGTTCTGAAACTTGCGGCTCTCTTTCAGCAGCGCCGGCAGACGCTGCGCGTCCGGCAGCACGTCTGTGACCCGGTCGGCGCTGAGCAGAGCGTACAGTGCGCCGGCCATCGGGCGGCCGAGCGTTTCAAGGAGGTGCCTAAAACGGAACGTCAGGTGGCCCGACGACTCACCCCGCGGTGCGTAAACCAGGCGCAAATGCGTGTGGTTGAAGAGGAGGCCAATCGGGATGTTGGTTTCCCGGAGCAAGCGCTCGAGCCGCGCATGTGGTGACGCGCGCCAACCGCCCTTCTGGTCCGGATGAGGCTTGTCGAGGTTCGCGTCGGTGCCGACGATGGAGATCAGGGCGAGGTCTGGTATGGCGTAGTCCGGAGACAGGCGGTCGTCATACTCGGGGAGCGAGACCGTGAGCGATTCGGGGAGATCCGGCCCCCCGGCGGCGCCTGCTACTAGGCCTTCGGGCCACTCGAGCACCGTTGTCGCAAACTCGAGGAACGTGTTGACGCGGGGCTCCTCGGCGTCTGACGCGATCTCGCGAAGCGTTGCCTGCGTGGTCAGCCCACGCTGCCGGTCGATACCCACGTTGTGCTTCGCGAGAACGTGCGGCGACACGACCAGCCCGACCTGCTGGATCTGGCCAAGCCATTCTTTGTGAACGGCGAGTTCTGGGGCGTCTTGGGCCATTACCCAGTGACTGGCCAGAGGTAGACGAGGCCGGCGGGCTCAAAACGCGTAGCCCTCACCTCGTAACCCTGTCGAATGCGTCCCGGCTCAGAGTCCAGCTCGCCTTCGAGCCGTTCCAGGCGGCGCTTCCAGTGGCGCTTGTCTGCCTCGATTTGCTTGCGCTCTTCTTCCGCGAAGAGCGGCAGCTGGTCCACCTGCTTGTCCTTCTTCGCGCTCGTGATCAGGATCTGCTTCCTCTGGGACTCGAGGATCGTGCGCATCTCCGCGCCTTCCTTCTCGCCGCGCTTCGCGAGGGTCGCCACGGCCGTCTTCGCGAGCCGGCCAGCCTGGCGCTCGAGGTGGCGCTTCAAGTCGTCCAGATCCTTCTGGGCGCTCTGTGCGAGCCGGGCCTTCACCTGCGGTGATGGAGTCTTGGCGTGATTCGCGCCAAGCGACTTCTCCAGAACGTCGAGCGCCTCCGCTGTCTCGTTCTCATCCAGCGCCAATGGCGATGTCCGCGCTGAGGCATCCACCCATCGCGCAGCCACGGCCATCACTTGGTCGTGCAGGCGCGACGCGCGTTCGCCGTAGAGTGAGAGCCGGCCCAGGAGAAGCACGCGTGCGACCGGGTCGTCGGTCAGCACGACGCACACACGGTTCAGGTCGTTGTGGACGAAGCCCTGCGAGCGGAAGCGCCCCAGGAGACGCTGAACGAAGCGATGCTCCAGGTGCAGGTGTACGGCAGGGGCATCGAGCGACTCCTGGTCCTTGAACACGACCGGGCGAATCGGCTTTTCCCGTCGCCAGGCGTTCAGGTCCTGCCTTCTCCCCTGTGGGGCTCGCAGGGTGTCGAGCGTTTGCATCCAGGACGCGTCCCCCCTGAAGCGGTCCGACAGGTCGGGCAGCGCGAACACGCCCTCCGTTGGACCCGGGGCAAGCGGTTTCTCGCCGAGGATCTCCAGGCTGCACGAGATGGCCTGCCGCAGGTCCCTGTCGTTCAGGCGAAGCCAGTCTCTGGATTTCTTCAACAAGCCCTGGAGTGCCGAGATCTCGCCAGCCAGCTCCGCGTCGCGGATGCGTGTGGACTCCAGCTCCTCGAGTGCAGCCGACTCCTTCTCATGATCGACGTGCTCGTCCTCGATCGCCCTGGCGAGCGTGGCCACGTCTCGGCGAGCAAACCCGTCGGTGAGGTGCTGCTCGAGCCTGCGTTCGAGTACGGGCGCCAGGCTCCCGAGCTGCTCCCGAATCACCTTCGTCTTCTTGACCAGAGCCTTGAGAACGCGGTCCTCCGGACGCTGTGCGTAGAAGAAGTAGTGACAACGAACCTCCGCCGATCGCTGAAGCTTGCGGTCGATCCGGCCGTTCCTCTGCTCGAGCCGGCTGGGGTTCCAGGGCACGTCGAAGTGGAATAGATCCGCGCAGTGGTTCTGGAGATTCACGCCCTCACGGGCCGCCTCGGTGGCGATCAGGACGCGGAGGGGATGCTTCGCTGGGTCGGCGTTGAAGGCGCGCTTCACCTCTTCGCGCGCTTCGTCCACCATGCCGCCGTGGAACGTCGCGATCAGGGGGTCGCCCTCGCGTGTCGTCAGATGCGCCCTGAGCTGTTTTTCCAGATAGCGTTTCGTATCGCCGTACTCGGTGAAGATCAGGACGCGCTCGTCCTTGTGCTCCTTCACCCAGCTCACGACGTGCCTCACGCGCGCGTCAGCTTGACCGCGCGCGGCTTCGGCCACCTCGGTCATCTGGGCCAGGAGCGCCCGCTCTCGAACGTATGGATCCGATCCTGACGGCACCCCGGCGACCGCAAAGGCCCGGACCGTGGCCGCTTCCATCGCAGCGGCTTCCTGCTCGGCAACGTCCTCTTCTGCCGCATCAGAACGATCGTCGTCGGCGTCGGGCGCCTCGAGCAGGTTTCTCAAGTTGTTGAGTCCGGAACCTGGCGCTGCGTGCACCTTCTCAACCGCCGATTTCGCGGCGCTCGTCTCGAACGCCTTCCGATGCACCTTCAAGGTGCAGGCGAAGGCTTCGATAGACGAAAGGAGTCGCTTCTGGAGGCTACAGAGGACCAGAGCTGATGCGTTCTGGACCGACTTGGAGGCGCCCTGCAGCCGCTCCTCCCGCGCGGCGCGGTACTCGTCCAGGAGTTTCGGCAACGCCAGTTCCGGCGCGTCGGCGGGCAGCCCGTCGAGCGATACCTCGACCACCTGCCGCTCCGGGAAACCACCTTCGAGCCTCCGGAGATCCTCCTTGAGCCGCCGGACCATCACCGGCTCAAGCTGCTTAGCGTTGTCGATCGGCACGCCGCGGCAGAAGCGCTGAGGGTCGAGAATCTCCAACAATGCAGAAAAGCTGTTCGAGTGACCGTTGTGAGGAGTGGCCGACAAGAACAGCCGATGCTCGAATTTCGGCGCTAGCTCGCGAATCGACTTCGTGAACTGCGAGTCGACCGCGTATTTCGTGCCGCTCGCAGGAGCCGCGTTGTGCGCCTCGTCCAGAATCAGCAGGAGATCGGTGCCAGCTCCGTCCAGCCAGTCACGAAGCGGAGACGCATAATCTTCGTCCCGCAGGAGGTGGTGCGACACGATGAAGCGTGAGTGCGTTGTCCACGGATTCACCGCAAAGCCGCGCTCCTGCCTCATGCGCCGCACGTAGTCTCGATCGAAGACCACGAGCGTGAGGCCGAAGCGCTGGTCGAGCTCCTCTTTCCACTGCAGCAGCACCGACGGCGGTGCGGCCACCACAATCCGCCGGACCCGCTGCCGCATGAGCAGCTCGCGCGCGATGAGACCCGCCTCAATGGTCTTGCCAAGGCCAACGTCGTCGGCGATGAACAGGTTTACGCGTGGCAGCAACAAGGCCTTGCGCAGCGGCTCGAGCTGGTAAGCGTCGATGCGGATGCCGGCGCGGTACGGCGCCTGAAATAGCTGCGGATCCGTGGATGTGACCGAGTTCCAGCGCAGCGTGTGGTAATAGGCGCCGAACTGCCGAGGGTCGTCGAAGTTGCCCTGCGCCAGCTTTGTCCAGTCCGCCGTGCTTATGCGCTGGGCGTCAACCTCGCTTTCCCAGAGTACTTCGAGTTCCTCGCCCTCCGCGTCGTCTTCGAGGCAAGACAGACGCACGAGCGTCTGATCGGTGGGCGAGCGTGCCGGATCCACCCCCTCGACGAGGTAGCGCCGACAGCGAACCCGTACAACTTCGCCTTCGGCGGGACGGGCATCAGTCACAGGAGGCATTGTGGGTCCGACCAACGGCCAATTCTACGGTAGAGTCCCAATATCGCGGGAGGGCACCGTGATCCGAGCCTTCGTTGCGGGTCTCTCAAAGCCGGAAAAGCAGGCCGCATGGCTACAAACGAATCGCGGCATCGACTGGTCATACCACATCGATAGGCCTGACTGTGGAAACGAGTCCGACGACGTACCGGTCGATATCGATAACATCCTGGAAATGGTCTTACAACGGATTCACGACCCGCGTGGCAAATTGGTCGAACGAGCGTATTCGCGCCTTCCTCGAAAGATCAATAACAGTCGACTGATGCCCATCATTGCGCCAGGCACTGTTTCCGTGGGCCGACCGCTACGTCAGGCCCCGGCGCGAAACGCCCCTACCGGCGGCGAGTGGTCCTTGGGGGCAACGCCGCGAGACCCTGAAGAAGGCGTCTACCCCGTCCACTCTGGTGGCCGTCCTAACGAGTTCCGAAGCGATTTCCTCGAGGTCATCGATCCGACATCGGGACGGCGCCGGTGCGTAGAGGTGCGGCATGTACGTCCAACGGCGACGTCGTAGAATCGCCGCACGCCCATCCATGGACTGCGACATCGCCTCATGAGGACAGTGCTCCCGATTTACCACTCCGCAGGAGCACGAAATGCATCGACGTCTCGAGCGCACCGTCCTGACGTCACACCAATTGGGCGGCTAATCACGCATTCGACGGATCCTCCACCTGTACTCGCATGACAGGGAAACCGGATACCGTTCCTGACGTCTCGAACACCTGCCGACACGCCCTAGTATGACTACTGCTCCCGACTCGCCACTACCGCTCACGCCGAGATCTCTGAACTCGTTGGCGCAGCAATGTGATTCTGCGTGTTCGGGATTCTGGCTACGTCGGCCGGAACAGCTGCGCATGCTGGTTGGCAGGTTAGGGTCCGACAAACACCTCCTGAAAGAGGTGTTCGAGCACGTGAAAGATCACATTGCCATGGGCCGCATCGGCCGTGCAGTCAACTGGCTTGCTGTTGGATTCCTGATGAGCGAGACCGCAACCGTCAAGCGGCTTAAAGAAGAAGGGCTTTTCCGATCGTCCAAGTACGATTTCGATGCCGCTAAGCCAGCTGCTCTCGTTGATCCGCTGATTGAGCACTCAGGCGCCCTCGGATTGCACCGGGACACCGAGGCCTTCCTTTGCTCGACCCAGGCATTGCTCAAATACGCTCGCCACGCTCATCGCGACTATGGCCAGCTGCTAGCGCTTGCACGTCGAGAGCCATTCTCGTTCGCTCGCAGCTGCCTAATCACGATTGACATAGTCTTCATGCGTGAGGCTTTTGTCGACATCGATCTGGGATTCGATTGGTCACTCGACCCGTACACCAAAGAGGATCTCGCCGAAGGGTTCTCGCTCATCTGGAGCAAGATCCATCAAGGAGCGCCCATCAGCCGGCTCAGCGTTGGACTTTGGGACGCGGAGGGCATCTCTGCCGGGCGATATTTGGATCTCTTGAAACGCTCCGCATCACTTCGAGAGTTCGCACAAGCAGAGATCCTAGTAGACGCATTCGGATACAGGTGTGAGCGACAGGCGGACGCTGTTGATGTCGTTCCGCACGACTCTGAGACCGAGAAGGCTATCCGGTTCGGCTACATAGAGCAGCAAATGCGACAGTTGAGGCTTGTTATCGGCGCCAGCGAAGCCAGTGCCGTCAAACTGCGGGATGTGGCAAGTCGACTTCACGAGCAGATGAGCAACGCCGGTCGCATCCAACGAATCAGCGGGCCGCCTGAACGTCTGCGTTTGCTCTTTCCGGTTCATCCGCGATTGATCGCCATGATAAGAGACGACCGCGCGTTTGCCGAAGAGCTCGCCGGTCTCGCGACGACCTACAGCGATTATGATCTCACCTCGACTCAGGCCGATGGCTACGAGCTCGTACCGAGCCTCACGTTAGGTGACATCGGCCGGGTCCAGCGCCTAGCGTTTCTCACAGCCGCATGCGTAGCCCTAGAACTCTCGCGACATCGTGATGAGCCACTTCTACAGGTAAATTCAGCCTCTCCCGTGTATCAAAGCGATGACCTGCTTGACGAGCTCTTGACAATAGCGCTTAGCCCTGAAGCAGCAAGGCAGTTTCGCCAGCTCTTTCGATGGCCTCCAGAACAGCCTACGGCACGCACTGGATTTGACCTGCAATATCGGCCCCTCTTGGAAGCGGATCATGAGTGGCACGTACCCATCGCCGTTCTTGCCACGTCCAATTTGCCTCGGGCAGCACTGATGCTGACAGACAAACGTCCAGGGACGGAGCGACCTCTGATCGAAGGTCGACTCGTGAAGGCGCTGACCGATGCGGGTCACATCGCAGCGTTAGGCGTAAAGCTGCGGACAGGTCGGCAGGAGGTCGGGGAAATCGATGTTGTTGCATTGGTTGACGATGTACTCGTGGTTCTTGAGTGCAAGAACTCGCTACTTCCGTGCAACGCGTTTGAGTTGCGGACAAGTCGCGACCACTGTCGCACTGGAGCGTCCCAGCTTGATCGACTTCAACGGCTCCTGGGAGAGCCTTCACACATTGAATCTGTCTTGCACCGGCTGGGAGGAACGGAACGTCAAGTGAGCCGTGTTGTCACAGGGGTTGTTGTCAGCAATCGGCTCTTTGCTGGTCTGAAAATCGGCCAACATCCCGTGATCAGCTTGGGCACTTTCCTCGGCTTCATCGAGCACGGCACCCTTAACGTCGCCGGACAAATCGCGCGGACTAGGCCAGACGGGCGCTTGACCGGAACCTCCGTCGTCGAGTTCTTGAACGGCTCGTTCTACACACGCATCTTCGGCGCTATGCAACCGGGTGAGAAAATATTCGCGTGCGGGGGGCGAAGGCTTAGGTTTAGAACCTATTTTCTCAATTTCATTGAACTGGGACGACAGTTCGGCCTGGAAGTGGGTACCGACAACGATCAGGATTCAGATGCAAGAGAGGGGCGAGACGGACCAAATTAGAATGTATGCAGCACAGCGCAACGAGCTGCCCAGAAATCCATCGGCGTCATCTGCTCTCCGTGGACCACACTGCGGCGTTCGGGACCGACGCCCCGCTCACCCGCGGCCGCCATCGATCGATGTGGCCATCGGGTGTTGCTGGTGTTCAGCCCGTCGTCGATATTCCGCCGACATGCTTCGACAGGTCTTCGACCCAGCGGTCAAGTCGCTCCACACCCAGGCGACATAACTCGGCAGCCTCCTGCATCTCGTACCGCGTTGTGTAGGCGCACATTGCTCGCAAATGGTAAACCACCGCCATAGCTACGGCGAGGCGGGTGAATCCGATTGTCTCAAGGGCCATCCGTTCCATCAGCGAATCGTCGCTGACCTTGCCCAAAATGTATCTGAGCGTCTCCTCCGCGTCGAAATGTGTCTCCGAGCACAGGCGAGCGTACATCGTGCGGTACGTAACACCGTCGTCGAGTCTCTCGAAACGTTCAATGATTCTCGAAGGCCATTTGACCGGCTGGCTCGCGCCGACGAGATCTGTTTCCAAACGTTCAACGAACGTTCTCATGTGCCTGTTTGCTTCAGCTCGTTGGTCGCACGCCTCGACCTGGAGCCTGCGGTTACTAACGTTGAGCGACTCGCTGGCGGACCGCCACTTCGAGATCTGGGCATCGACATCGTCGACGTGGTGTCGGAAGTAGGCTGCCAAGTGTCTGCCGGGATCTAGCAGGATGAAGCGAACTGCGATCGCCCGCTCAATGGCAGCGCGGGAGAGGACCTCAGCCGCTGATCCTGATTTCGCGGCAAGGGCCACGATGGCGCCCATTGTCATTTCGTCGCTCCGTGCCAGCAAATGCCACAACACACCCGCCGACACATCGACCTCGAGAACGTGCTCAGGAAGAGCAGCATACGCGTGGTCGACGGCATCGGCACACTTGAGTACCCAGCGAACAGCGTCAGACTCGGCTTCAGGCAGATCGCGCACGTCGATAGCATGCGCATCGGCAAAGCGTGCGAGAATCGGATCTACTTCGTCCATTCGTTCAAGGCTCGTAGTCTAAATGTGCCCTGCTGATCCTCGGCACGCCAGTCACGACACACCGAGCGCGATGGGGACTCGACAGTGCGGTCCCGATTTCGTCGAATGCAAGCCGGTGCTAGGCCGACCAGCGCCCGTCGCGACAGTCATCGCCCACTCGCACGTCGCCTTGCGAATGCGCGTCGGTGAATTGCCATTATTGAATCCGGATCCTCCGTCAGCTCCAGCGTGAGTATCTCGTCGAACAGTTCAACCGGCATGGCGCCGCGGTATCCGGCCTCAACGTACGGTACGACCATTTCCGACTGAGCGTTGTCGTCTTTCCATTTTGTCCAAGGGACCAAGTCGCCGTACGCACCTTGGCCCACAAACAGAATTGCCACGCCTCCCCGATCTGGCGCCGCCTCCTGAAACGGATCGCATTTCGCTCGGTAGAACTCCAGCTGTTCTGTCAACTCGGCCCGATAATCGAAGAGCGAGACGCACCCTAGATTTCGAAAGTATCCGTTCTCGAGATATCCAAACGTCGTCGGTAACGATCTGTCTCGATTGGCGAGGACCACGCCAGACCTGAGGATCTCAGGCAACGCTGCCAACCGAGTCACGTGAAATACGCGACCTTGCAAAAGCGTTCTCAAGTCGTCCAGCGGCTCGCTCTCGCGCCGCTTGTATGGCGTGACCTTCATACAAGTGCTTCGGTTCGGCCTACGGCCCTGCCGCGAGGAGCGCACATCGTTTCGAACCAGCCCATCTCACCGCGCCGCTGCCGACTGCAGCGGCACATCAGACTGCTCAGGCTAAGTGCTGCTCCGTGTCCACCCAGGCACTTGGACTTGCGCCCCCGATGGCTGAGTGACCAAGAGCTTCTTAGGTCGAAAGCGCGCCAGGCGCACCAAGTTGTTCTCGACACGAGCCGTCCTCGCTGAGTCACTCTGCAGAGCCGCGAACCACTTTTCGAGCGCGTCCTTCGTTTCCGCGGCCATCGCATTCACATGGACATTAAACACTGCGCCGCCGGACGAGGCCATGCCGTGCACTGACCCGTCGAACGTATCTGGATCAACGAAGCTGAAATGCGTGTAGCTTGTGTGATGCGTGCGATAGAGATCTGGGCCGTCGTGCTTCCAGCGTGCAACAGGGCGTTGCGCATCTGATACCGACCGTCCCCAGACACCATGGGCGACGCCGGAAGGTGCGCACTACACCAATCGACATATCGGTCGCCCACTAGCCTCGGACTCGTTGGGTCGTCTTCGAGCGACGCACAGACATCGGGCAGCGCGAGGAGAACATGCACGAGTGCCAGATAGCACTTGGCCGCTTCGCAGCGATCGATCTCGCTTAAATACAACGAAAGGTCGCTTCGCAGCTGATCTACTGTCCTCATGCCATTCTGGCACCTACGGTGCCGCCCGCGCAGGTCGCCAGCTTCGTGTAGACGAAGAGCGGCGCGACGTCGTCGTTAATCACGCCATCCCTGTACGATTGTCCTGCGCGTGCCAGCCACCGTCAACTTCCACCAGCAAGCGCACAGGCTTGGTCCGCGTTCAGTTCGCCGACCGATGGCGCCGACCGGGTGAGCGCAGAAGTCCGCGCCCGCTCGAACGTCTCGGCCTGCGCGAACTCGATCGATTAGGCGAGAGGCCAAGGCATCGTCTGGTTCGCAGCGCCAGCCCACGATCGGTAACGAGTGTTCGCGATGTGACGGCCCCTCGGAAGTCGGCAGTCGCCGCATCGGCGTCACACGGGATCTATCCAATGAGCCGCGCTTTTGCGAATTGGAACCAAACCTACCAAAGGCTCAGGCAAGTTGACGCTTTTGCGCAGATCGCTTCAGCTGACCCGGCCGCCCGTCGGCAACCGCCAGCGGCTTCGTTCTGGTCGCCTAGTCCCCTGGATCGGTGATTTCTAGGATAAGTCCGTTCACTGGCCATGTACCTGCTGCACGCGCAGTCCGAATCGCTTCATCTTGTCGAGGATCTCGTCCGCAGTCTTGACCCATTTGAAGGGGATGCCGCGTTCGTTGTGCGCCTCGACGTAGGCGAGAATCGCGTCTCGCAGCTGGGGGATGCTGGTGTGCGAGCCGCGCTTGAGCGCCTTCGCGGTCAGCAATCCAAAGAAGCGCTCCACGAGGTTCAGCCACGACGCGTAGGTGGGCGTGAAGTGAAAGTGAAACCGGGGATGCCGCAGTAGCCATCGATGGACCGCCGGGGCTTTGTGCGCCGACAGGTTGTCCAACACGACGTGGACGTCGCGCTCGGCCTCGACACTGCCGTCGATGTCGCGGAGGAACGCGACGAAGTCCTGGGCGCGATGCTGCGGCGTGCACCGAGCGATCACGGCGCCCGTGGCTACGTTCAGCGCGGCGAAGAGATCGAGCGTGCCATGCCGCAAGTAGTTGTGGGTCCGTCGTTCGGGATGGCCGATGTCCATGGGTAGAATCGGTTGCGCGCGCTGGAGGGCCTGGATCTGGGCTTTCTCATCGACCGCGAACACGACCGCATTGTGGGGCGGGTGCATGTACAGCCCGACCACATCGCGGATCTTCGCGACCAGTTGCGGATCGGGCGACAGCTTGAACGACTCCGTGACGTGAGGCTGCAGGCCGCACGTGCGCCAGATGCGGCCCACCATGGTGTGACTCATGCCGGCGGCCTTGGCCATTGTGCGCGTGCTCCAGTGTGTCTCACCCTTCGGCGTCGTCTCGAGCGTTTTGACCATCACCGCCTCGACCGCCGCGTCGGACACGATCCGCGGCGCGCCGACGCGCGGCTCGTCGTACAACCCTGCCAGTCGACCCGCAATAAACCGGAGCCGCCATTTGGCCACGGTGCTCTTCGTCGTTCGCAGGCGGCGCACCACGGCATTGTCCGGCGCGTCGGCGCACGCGAGCACCACGCGGGCACGGAACGCGACCGCCCGATTGACGCGGGAACGCTTCGTCAGGCGCATCAACTCCGCTCGCTCGCTTTCGGTGAGCACGACCTCGGCTTTGGGACGTCCAAGTTTTGCCATGCCCCCTTAGATCACAGGGCGCGCATTTATCCTAGAGAAATCGTTTCCAGGGGACTAGCAGCCCGTGGTTAAACGGGATCGACACGACCGATCCGCCGTACTACACTCCCGGCATGGCCATGGGTCGTCGCAAGGACCGCGCACGGACACCGGGACTGTGGATTGCCGCCAATGAGTTGCCGCCGACCGGCGGACACCCGTTCTATCAGCGCCTGAATCAGGTCTTGGACGCGCACGCCTTCGACGACTTCGTCGAAGCGCAGTGCGCCCCGTTCTATGCGGCCATTGGCCGCCCGAGTCTGACGCCGGGCACGTACTTCCGGCTGCTGTTGATTGGCTACTTCGAGGGGATCGACTCGGAGCGCGGGATCGCGTGGCGCACCGCCGACTCGCTGGCGCTGCGTGGCTTTCTGGGCCTGGGCCTGGACGAGGTCCCGCCCGAGCACTCGACGATCTCGCGGACGCGGCGCCTCATCGATCTGGAGACGCACCGCGCGGTCTTCACGTGGATCCTGCAGGTGTT
>Ga0210380_10000039_pt1 | contig 94370 bp, 94 predicted proteins | sample PLM4_5_coexredo_FD_155476 | JGI IMG/M metagenome (GOLD analysis project Ga0210380, IMG submission 155476) | Groundwater sediment microbial communities from an aquifer in East River, Colorado, USA - PLM4_5_coex redo | ecosystem: Environmental > Terrestrial > Soil > Riparian zone | place: USA...
CGTGGGCGGGGCAGGGACACTCGCCGTGTCAGCCGCGATGGCGGGCATCGTCGCCGGCGGCCTCATGGGCGGGCCGATCGCGACGTTCCTGCTCACCCGTCACGCCACGCTCCTGCCCACGCGGCCCAGCGCGACGCTCGAGGCGCTGGCCGAGCGCCAGATGGGCGATCCGGCCGCGGCCACGCCGGCCGGCGAGGATATCGAAGCCTACAGCCTGCTCAAGCACCTCGTCGTGCTGCTCGTCGCCGTCGGCGCCGGCGTCTGGGTGAGCGCCTGGCTCGAGTCGATCGGCATGAGGCTGCCGGCGTACATCGGCGCGATGATCGTCGCCGCGGTCATTCGCAACCTGGACGACGCGGTCGGCGCGATCGGCATCTCGCAGCGGACGATCGACGACCTCGGGACCGTGGCGCTGTCGATCTTTCTCGTCATGGCGCTCATGACACTGCAGCTGTGGCAACTCGCTGGCGCCGTCGTGCCGCTGCTGGTGATCCTGACGGCGCAGATGGCGCTCGTCGCGGTGTTGTGCCTGTGGGTCGTGCCGCTGGTGATGGGGCGGGACTACGACGCCGTGGTCATGTCGAGCGGTTTCTGCGGGTTCATGCTCGGCACCACCGCCAACGCCGTCGCGAACATGGGCGCGCTCGTCGAACGCTACGGCCCGGCGCCGAAGGCCTATCTCGTGGTGCCGCTCGTCGGCGCCTTCGGCATCGACTTCGTGAACGCGCTGCTGATTACCGGCATCCTCAATTTCTGGGGCGTCTGAGGCGCTCGCTGCGCTCGCGGTCAGGCGGGTAGGGAGCGTTGTTACCCGCCTCACGGCCCGAGGCGCCGCCCCACTTGCCTTACCCGCCTGCGTGTACGTGAAAAGGGCCGGCGGTGAGGCCGGCCCTTCGAGTACCGCGCGTGCCGCGCTATAGCTTCGGCAGGAGCTTGGTCTTGATCGTGCCGTTCGAGTGCTCGAACTTGTACTGGTTCCGATCCATCTTGGGGTTGGTCGGGACCTTGAGCACCACGTCGATCACCTCGCCCGGCATGAGCGCCTTCTTATAGCGGAACGGCTGGGCGCCCGTGACCGGCTCGCCCGCCTTGTCGTACCAGAACTCGTCGACTTTGAGCCCGGCAATCGGGCCCGCGGCCAGATTCTTCACCTTGATCGTCGTCACGATCATGTTGCCTTCGCGCTTGGTGACCGGCTTCAAGTACCCCAGCTCGGCCTCGCCCCGAACTGGAGAGATGAGCTTGGTCGGCGCCGCCGCCGGTGCCTGCGCGAAAGCCGCGTCGCCGGCGAGCAGGAAACCGCCGGTGAGCGCCAGCACGGTGCAGAGTAAACGAGTCATAACCTGATCCTTTCCGTCGCGCGAACCTGGCGTGACGCCCGGTTGCCGTCCGGCAGCGGGCGCCCGCGCGCCCGTCGCGACGAATTATAGGCCCCTACATCTCACCGTTCCAGTCTTCTGGTTCCCCGTTCGCGGAGCGGAAGACTTCGAGGTGCCACTTGCCGCCGCCCCAGGGCTCGATGACTTCGGTGGCGACGACATCGACCAGAATCTCAGCGAAAGTGCGGCCTTCGGGGTCGCCTTCCAGGTGATACGCGGGCTCGTCCCAGCCGAAGTTCGGGTAGAGCACCATGGTCAGGAACAGGTCGTAGCCGTCGTCCACCACGATAATCTGGCCGGTGGGGCGCTTGATGGTCGAGTGGTACACCAGGTACTTCTCGGCACTGTGGGCGCGAATGTAGCGCTTCAGCGCGAACTCGCGGGCGACGACCTCCTCGACCGCGATCTTCTTCTCCCAGCAGTCGCGGCAGTAACGCTCTTCACCACGTGGTTCCGAAACGTCCTTGGCGCCACAGAGCGCGCACTTGGTCTTCTCGACACTTGATTTCCGGCCCATCTCCCTGAGTATACCGGGGCCGCGTCCTCGGGACGCGGCGAGGCGGGTAGGACTGGTAGGGCTGGTAGGGCGGGTGAGGCGGGTGGGGAAGAGCGCCGGCGGGGCTGAAGCCTCGCCCTACACTTTGCGGGGCTCCGTTGCGGCCGGAACATAGACCTCGTGCACGTACTCCTTCACCATGCGGCGCGCGCTGAAGCGCGGCAGCACGGTGCGGATCGACTGCTTGACGGTCTGCAGCCAGCGATGCGGCAGTCCCGCGCCGTCGCGGTCATAAAAGGCGGGCACCAGCTGCTGTTCGAGCAGCGTGTACAGGGCCTGCGCGTCGGCCCAGTCCTGGGCGGCGTGGTCGTCGGGATTGGCCGTGCCCTCGATGAGCCAGCCGTTCTCGCCGGTGAAGCCTTCAGCCCACCAGCCGTCGCCAATCGAGAGGTGCGGTGTGCCGTTGATGGCGGCCTTCATGCCGCTCGTGCCGCTCGCCTCGAGCGGCTTGCGTGGATTGTTGAGCCACACGTCGCAGCCCTGGACCAGGAAGTGCGACACGTGCAGGTCGTAGTCGTCCACCACCGCAATGCGCCCGCCGAACATGGGATCGAGCGCGCGGCGGTAGATGTGCTGCAGATGGTGCTTGCCGATGTCGTCGGCGGGATGCGCCTTGCCGGCAAACACGAACTGCACCGGCCGGCCCCACTTGTTGAGGATCGCCGCCAGACGTTGCGGATCGGTGAAGAGCAGCTCGGGCCGCTTGTAGCCGGTGAAGCGCCGCGCGAACCCGATCGTCAGCGCGTTCTGATCGAACATCGTGCCGGCGGCCACCACCCGCGTCGCCGCGCCGCCTTCGGTCGTCCAGCGCTGACGCGCGCGCTCGCGCACGAAATGGAAGAGGAAGGTGCGAAGCGCCACGCGAGCCGACCACAACTCCTCGTCGGGGATGTCGAACACGCGGTCGCAGAGCGCCGGGTCGTCGTGGTTTTCCAGCCAGTCGGGGCCGAGATAGCGGTCGAGCAGTCGCGCGATCTCCGCCGACATCCACGTCGGCACGTGCACGCCGTTGGTCAGCGACTTCACCGGCACGCGGTTCACGGGCGTCCCCGGCCACAGCCCCTGCCACATCTGCTTGGTGACTTCGCCGTGCAGTTGGCTGACGCCGTTCGTCGAGGCCGCCGTGCGCATGGCCAGCGCCGTCATGTTGAACATCGGGCCGGCGCCGTTGTCGTGCGACCCGAGTTCGAGGAACCGGGCGCGGTTGTCGCCGAGGTCGCCCCAGAGTCCCGACAGGTGGCTTTCGACCATGCCGAACGCGAAGGCGTCGTGGCCCGCCGCCACCGGCGTATGCGTCGTGAAGACCGTGGTCCGGCGCACGTCGGCGAGCGCGGTGTCGAAGGTGTGCCCCTGCTCGCACAGGTCGCGGATGCGCTGCAGCACCACGAAGGCGGCGTGGCCCTCGTTGAGGTGATAGAGCGCGGGCGCGAAGCCCAGCGCGCGCAGCGCCCTCACGCCGCCGATGCCGAGCACGATCTCCTGCTGCAGGCGCGTCTCGCGGTCGCCGCCGTAGAGCCGCGCCGAGAGCTCGCGATCGCGCGGCGCGTTCTCGGGCAGATCGGTGTCCAGCAGGAACAGCGACACCCGCCCGGCGAGCACGCGCCAGACCGCGGCCAGCACCGTGCGATCGCCGAGCGGCACCGCGGTGACGCACGGTTTGCCGTCGGGTGTGAGCGCCGGCTCGATCGGCGCGTCTTCCCAGTTCAGGCGCTCGTAGCGCTCCTCTTGCCAGCCATCGGGCGAAATGACCTGATGGAAATAGCCCTGCGGGTACATGAATCCGACGCCGACGAGTGGCACGCCGAGATCGCTGGCTTCCTTGCAGTGATCGCCGGCGAGCACGCCGAGGCCGCCGGCGTAGATGGGCAGCGACTGGTGGAGCGCGAACTCGGCCGAGAAGTAGGCGATCGACGCGGTCGCGAGCTGCGGGTGCTCACGTGCGCACCAGGTGTTGCGCGCGGCGCGCGCGTCGTCGAGGCCCGACATCGCCTGGTCGTACAGGTGCAACCACTCGGGGCTCGCCACCGCTCGCGCCAGCGCGTCGTTGGAGATCGACGCGAGCATCTTCACGGGGTTGTGCGCGGTGAGCCGCCACAGCGGGTAGTCGAGGCGGCGGAAGACGTTGCGCGCGGTCCGATTCCAGCTCCACCAGAGATCACCCGCCAGCTCGTTCAGGCGATGGATGCGGTTCGGCAGTTCGCGCACGCGTTCTCCTCGTTGGGTTTCCGTTCAGATGTGGAATCGGCCGGCCGTGGTTCGAGTGGAGTGGGGGAGTCGTGAGCTGCTCGATTTTGCGCACTGGCTCAGCCGCGGGATCGTGTATTCTGAGCCTACGCCCGATCCTGGGTGTGCTCCAAGGAACTAAGCTATGGCCCCGAACGCACGACCCACCGCCGCGAAGCGAGAACGCGAGAAATCGCTCGCGGAACGCCGCAAGGAAAAGGAGGCCCGCCGCCGCGACGCCAAGGAACGGAAGGCGACCGCCGGACCCAAGGCCGACGGCATCGATCCCGATATCGCCGACATCAAGCTGGGCCCGCAACCGCTGGCCGATTGGCAAGTCGAAGACACCGAAAGCTGAGCTTGCCTTCCGTTTCCAGCCGCCGCGCCACGCGCGGGGCTGGACAACTGGCTCCAGGCCCAGTGCCAAGGAGCCAGCCGTCCTTCCCTCTTCAGTGTGTCTTCCGCGCCGCTTCAGTTGGCAGCGAAGCAGTAGAGCAGGCCCGCGCCGCCCGTTGCGACCAGGTTCGCCTGGCTGCAGCCGGCCGACTTGTGCGTGGCGTTCCACGACGAGTTGCCGCCGCCGGTGCGATCGTGATGGCCGAGCCACACGCCCGGACCCTGGCCGCGCGGCGTGCCCGCGGGCGGCGAGACGTTGCTCGTGTAGTTGCTGCACGTGTTGTCGTCGGTGCCGGCGCGCGCCCGACCGAACGAGTCCGAGCCCGTCAGGATGTCGTGCTGGTTCGGCATGTCGCCGACGCCGTTGACGACGCTGCCCTTCTCCGTGAGCGCGAACGTCTTGTTGATCGAGTTGCGATCTCGCTCGACGTCGCCGTGGAGCTCGGCCACGTTATTAGCGATGAGCGCGCCGTTCTTGTTGTACCAGGGCCCGGCGCCAATGCGGTCGCGCGCGTTCACCGCCGGCTGTCCGTTGGCGGCCGAGGCGCTGAGATACGCGCGCCACGTCCGTCCCGGCGGTGTCGGGATGGCGCCCGCTTGCGCCATCTGCGCGCAGTACGCGTCGGCGCCCGCGAGGCCGCCGTAGTTGGCGCCGTCGCCCTTGCCGACGCTCGTGATGAAGAACGACGCCGGTCCCGCCGGACCGCCGCGGCCCGGTGCCGGTTGCGGCGGCGCCTGTCCGGCCGGTGCCTGTCCGGCCGGCGCTTGGGCGAACGCAACCAGAGACGCGAGCGCGGCCAGGCCGACTGCCGCGAAGACGTGTTGCACCTTGCGCATCGAAGTCCCTCCTTGGATGTCCCTCAGCCCGCCGAGCCGGTTGCGGCCCGAACGTTTTCAATACGTCCGCTTGATGAGCCGAGGTAAGGTAACACAGGGATACGGGGGCTCATGTCGGTCCGTTTACGGGCGGATGCGTGGGGGATGGGGGCAGCGGCGACGCTGGTCGCCATTCTTGTCGCCCGGCCATCTGGGCAGTCACCGCCCGCGCTTCCCACCCCGAGCGACACGCTGGCTCGCGTCTCGCGCTACGTCGAGTCGTACTACACCCGCGCCCAGAGCCTGATGGTGGAAGAGACCGTCATGGTGCAACCGGTTCGCAGCGATCTGGCGCCCGACGGCTTCGCCCGGTTCCTGATCTATGACCTTCGCTTCGAATGGAAGCCGGGCGGCGACAACGAGAAGCCGCGGGTGGACATCGTGCGCGAGCTGCTGCGAGCCAACCGGCGGCCCGCCAGGCCGGGCGACGAGCCGAAGTGCCTCGATCCGGCGCCTGTCACGCCGGAGCCACTTGAGTTCCTGCTGCCGGGCCACCACGCCGATTACGCCTTCACGGGCGGCAGCCGCACGCTGCTCGAGGGGCAGGAAGCCATCCTGATCGAATACTCGCCGCGGTCCTCCGGGGCGCCGAAAGCAACCGTGGATCCGAAGGGGACTGGCGACAAGGAATGCATCTCGATGGATGTCCCGCGCCGCTACCGCGGCCGGATCTGGGTGGACCCTGACACCGCGGCGGTGCGCCGCATCGACGAGACGCTCATGGGGCCGACGGAGGTGCCGCTGCCGAGGGAAGTGGTGCGGCGGTCGGGATTCGGCGGCGGTCTCTACATCACGCTGTCGCGCGCAGACAGTTCGGTGCGCTACAGCCCCGTCTCCTTCTCGGATCCCGAAGAGACGCTGATGCTGCCGACGACGATCGAAAACGTCTGGATCACGATCGCCGGCGCCGCCCGCGGCGTCCGCATGACGCAGCGGTACCGCAACTACCGCCGCTTCCTGACCGAGTCTCGCATCCTGCCGCCGCAATGAGGCGGGTCTGAAGACCCGCGGCCACAACGAGGAAACCGGTGGCCGCGGAGGAGAAGACCCGCGGCCACATCCGTACACACGAAGGGCGGACCGTGAGGTCCGCCCTCCGTTACCTACCCGCCCTACCTGTCCCACCTGCCCTACCGGCGGCGAAGCCGCCGGCCCTATCTGGGGTTGTCGTGGTGCGAACCGTCCACGATGTGCTCGAGGTCGCGATCCTCGCAGCGCGCGGGCTCTTCGAGTTCCTGGTTCGTGACCCACATCGTGTAGGGCTTCGAACTCCATGGTTCGACGAGTACCGCCGGGTCGTGCGCGGCGGCGGTGTACTCGATGGTGTCGCCGACGCGGCGGAACCGCTCCACCACCTTCAGGCCCGCGGTGTGGAAGGCGCCGTTGTCGGTGAGCCAGGTGTCCTCGTTGAAGTTGGTGGTTTCGACGACGAGCGTGTCGCCCTCGAAGTGGCCAATCGAATCGCCGAGGAAGCTCGCCGGCATGTCCTTGCGATAGGTCGTACGGCCGTCCACCGGGATGATGCGGAAGAACCCGCCGTTGACGTCGTCGTAGAGGAACACGACCTCTTTCGAGTTCTGGACGATCTTGCCCGGAGGTCCGATGCGCGGCACGCCAGGCGCCAGGCACTTCAGCACGTTGTCGTTCTCGACCTGACGCGCGCTGAGGTCCTTCACCTTGGCCTGGAACTCGGGCTTGTACTTCGGGAACAGCGCCTGCGGCGGATTGGCCTGTGCCGGACGTGGCGGCGCGGCGGCCGGAGCGGGCGCCGGGCGCGGCGCGCCGGGCGCCGGGCCGCAGCCGCGCAAGCAGACCGATCCATCGGCCAGTTTCTGCGGGCGGACGAATTCAATGCCGCCCAGATGATCCCAGGTGCCGTTGAAGTCCGGTTTTCCGTTCAGGTGTGGTGTGGGCTTGGCGGAGAGCTGCGCGATGAGTTCCGCGGAGCCGCGCGGCGGCGCCTGCGCCGTGAGCGCGGCGGGCACCACAATCGCCGCCGCCAACGCGGCGGCCGGGAGCCATCGACGACAAATGTGATGCGTCATACGCCCTTCCTCGTGAAATGGAATCACAGGCCCGCCTAGCGCCCCGACAGCTCGTACTTGTGGCCGTCGGCGTAGGTGATGGTGTTGACCCACCCGAGATGCTTGGTCCCGTCGCGGGCGGGGTTGCACTCGATGGTGACGACCTCGCCAGACTTCCCGGTGATGGACTCGCGGGTGAGTCCGGCGCGGCGAGCCATTGCCGTGGGCACGGTGCCGAGGGCCCATGTGGTCACCTGCCCGTCGTCGCCTTTGACGTCGATGTGCAGGTAGATGTGCGGATTCACCCAGTCGACCTTGGAAACCACGCCTTTGAGCGTCACCGATTTCGACAGGTCGAACTGTCCCGCGACCGAGTGATGGGCCGACAGCAGGGGCGCCATGCCAAGCATGGCGACCACGGCCACGAGCACGCCCAGCAATCTGTGGCGCATTCAAATCCTCCCTTGCGTTCGTCTAGCGAAGGAATCCTAGTCCCCGGGCAGGGGGGCGTCAAGACGAAGCAACTCCGTCGCCACCGGCTGGGCGAGGCCGGTCGCCGAGCGATCAGGCCTTGAAACGGCGGCAGTCGATCGCGTGCTTGCGGACCTTGTAGTTGAAGATGCGGTCGGTGGTCTGCAGCAGACGGGCGGCCCGGCTGCGAACGCCGCGTGCGGCACGCAGCGCGTCGATCAGGAGGTCCTTCTCGTAGGCGTCGAGCGACTCCGACAAGCTGAACGACGACGCCAGCCCGGTGGCGTCGGAGGCATGGATGGCGGGCGAGAGGTGATGGCCGTGCACGACCTCGTCGTCGCACAGGAGCACCGCCCGTTCGATCACGTTGGAGAGCTCGCGCACGTTGCCGGGCCATTGATAGCGCGCCAGCATGTCGACCGCGCGAGCCGAAATCCGGTTGGCCGTCTTGCCGTGATCGCAGGCGAACCGCGCCAGGAAGAAGTCGGCGAGCAGCGCGATGTCGGCCGCGCGGTCGCGTAGCCGCGGCACCGCGATGGAGAATCCGCTGAGGCGGTGGAAGACATCGGCGCGGAAACGGCCCTCGGCGACCACGGCATCCAGGGTGAGCTCAGAAGTGGCCACGACCCGGATCTGCGGGTGGAGCGGCGAGGAGGCCGGGCCGAGGGCGAACTCGCGCTGCTGGAGCACCCGCATCAGTTGGCCCTGCGCCGTCTCGGTGAGTTCGTGGACGTCGTCGAGGAACAGCGTGCCGCCATCGGCGAGCGGTGGCCGCTTCTTCGACGCATCCCGGCCTCGGATCTGCTCGAGAAGGTCGGTTTCGAGGCTGGTGCTGCTCATGCGAGTGCAGCTGTATTCGACAAAAGGCTTTCGCGCCCATGGCGAGCTGTGGTGCAGCGTCCGCGCCAGGAATTCCTTGCCGGTACCGGCCTCTCCCTCGAACAGCACTGGCGTGCCGGTGGGCGCGGCGCGCGACACCAGTTCGCACACGTGGCGCATCGCCTCGCTGTTGCCGATGATGCTCGTGAGGTCGTGCCGGCCGTGGAGCCGGCCGCGCAGGCGACCGTTCTCCTCTGCCAGCCGCGCACGTTCGCCGGCGCGGGCGCGCTGCGCCGCGACCGCCGGTCCGATGAACTGCGCCAGCTGCTTCAGGACGGCCGTTACGTACCCCGGTGCGACCGGCGAATGGGTGGGGAGGTCCACCGAGATCGAGCCGATGGTCCGCTGGCTCGCCATGATCGGCACCGACAGGACGCCGGCAGCAGGACCCGGTGCCTGGCCAACCGGCGCCTCGGCGTGCATGCCGCCGTCATCGTCGATGTCCACCGCCGCCCGCGCGGCGAGGCCCTCGGTGACCAGCAGACCGGCGATGTGGCGAAAAGCCGCCGCAGCCTCCTCGACCCAGAGCGCGCGGCTGGCATCGGCGACGAGAGCCGCCGCGCGTAAGGCGCTGTCCTCGTCGGATGAGGCCACGGTCGTCACCTTGCGGGGGTCGGGGTTCTGGGCCACGGGCGTGGTCCCGGGTCCGTGAAACGGCCCGGTTCTCGTTCACCGTCGCGAGAGGGAGCAAGAAAAACGCCACCGCCGTCCGCCGCGGTCCGGGGTGAAGATGGGGTTTTTCCTAGGAAATCGACGAATCATGGCGCCTGGCGGCGCCTGGAAGCATGGACTTTTTTGTAGCTTCGGCGAGATTCACCGACAGCCCTGTCGTATCCAACCAGGCCCGGGCGACAGCAACGAACCGATTCCGGCGAGGCTCAATCGCTCACGCCGCGGGCTGACCGCCGCGGCTCGCGGCTCCGCCCGGCCCGGGCGTCACGTCGTTGACAAATGTGTGGGCAGCGCCCAAAACGCAAACGGCGTTGTAGCGGCGCGGGGTTGTGCTTCTAAGTGGTGCGGAAGAAAGGACTCGAACCTTCACTCCCTTGCGGGAACTAGCTCCTGAGGCTAGCGCGTCTGCCAATTCCGCCACTTCCGCAGTGGTGAGGGACAACCGGGCGAACGTCTCAGTATACCCCAGCCCCCTGCGCCGGCTGGCCCTTCGGCAGCGGCGCGAGGCTGCGTTGTGCACCGAAACCAGGCAGTTCGCGGCCGGCCTGTGATGAGATACCGCCCGTGCGCATCCCTCGGTCGCTCACGTTCTGGATTCTCGTCGCCATCGTCGTCGGCGCCGCCGTCGGACATTTCTTCCCCGACCTGGCGGTGTCGTTGCGGTTCGTCGGCCAGATCTTCCTGCGGCTGATCCGGACGATCGTCGCCCCGCTGCTCTTTGCCACCCTGGTCGTCGGCATCGCCGGACACTCCAACCTTCGCCAGGTGGGGCGGATGGGCGTCAAGGCACTCGTGTATTTCGAGATCGTCACCACGCTGGCGCTCCTCATCGGCTGGGCCGCGATCTCCCTTACCCAGGCCGGGGCCGGTATCACGCTGCCGGCGAGCGTGGACGCCAGCCAGCTGCCGGCTGCGACCTCGCGGACCTGGCAGGAGACCCTGCTCCACATCTTTCCCGAGAACATCGCCAAGGCGGTGGTCGACGGGGAGATCCTGCAGGTCGTCGTCTTCAGCGTCATCTTCGGCGCCGCACTGGCCATGCTGGGCGCGGAGCGCCGCCGGCCGCTGCTCGCGTTTGCCGAGAGCCTGGCCGAGACGATGTTCAAGTTCACCGGCATCGTGATGATGCTCGCGCCGCTCGGCGTCGGGTCGGCCATCGCCTACACGGTCGGGCACCTCGGCGTGGGCGTGCTGGTCAATCTTGCCAAGCTCGTCGCCACCTTCTACGTCGCCGTGGCCGTCTTCGTCCTGCTGGTGCTGCTGCCGATCGCGTGGGCCGTACGCGTGCCGCTCAAGCGGTTTGCCCGGGCTGTGGCCGAGCCCGTGTCGATCGCGTTTGCGACGACCAGCTCCGAGGCGGCGCTGCCGCGAGCCATGGAGGCGATGGAGCGTCTCGGCGTGCCGCGCCAGATCGTCGCCTTCGTGATGCCCACCGGGTATAGCTTCAACCTCGATGGCAGCACGCTCTACCTGTCGCTGACGGCGCTCTTCGTCGCCCAGGCGGCCGGTGTCGAGATGTCGGCAGGGCAGCAACTGCTGCTGCTGCTGACGCTCATGCTGACGAGCAAAGGCGTCGCGGGAGTGCCGCGTGGGGCGCTGGTGATTCTGATGGGCACGGTGGCGTCGTTCGGCCTGCCCGCCGAGCCGGTGTTCATGATCCTCGGCATCGACGCGCTGCTCGACATGCTGCGCACGTCGGTCAACGTGCTCGGCAACTGCCTGGCGACCGTGGTGATCGCCCGGTGGGAAGGCGAGTTCGTCGAGCGGCCGCAAGAAGAGTGAGGCCGCTCGAAGGCTTATGGCTCAAGGCTTAAGGCTTATGGCTTAGGCCGGGCTTAAGCCCTAGGCCCTAAGCCGACAAGGATCGCCTACGCGAAGGCGTCTGACGCGCTCTTGAACAGTTCGGGGGCGCGGGTGTCGAGGTCCTGCAGCCACGCCTCGGTGACGCCCAGTCGCGCTGCGATCGGGTCCTCGAGGATCGGCAGGTCCGGCGCGGCCTCACAGCCAAACCCGTAACGGTGGCTCAGGCGATTGGCCAGATAGCACACCGCGGCTTCGATGGGGTGCGCGGTGCCGTCGTCGGGGCGGTGGTGATAGACGACCGGCTCCTCGATCACCGGCGGCAGGTGCCACTCGCGCAGGACGCGGCCGCCGAATTCGGCATGACGCCCATCGATGAGCGCCTGCACCTCGTCGTCGGCGGGCGCCTTGCCGCCGCCGCGCACGTAGTCCTTGGAGAGCTGCAGCACCAGCAGCTTGCCCAGGTCGTGGACGAGGCCGTAGAGAAACGCCTCTTCCTGGTTGACCATCGCCACGCGGGCCACGAGCTGGGCCAGAAACGCCGTGCCGATGCCGTGGGCGGCGAGGCCGCGGCCGTGGGCGCCATAGGTGTTGCCCGACTGGAGGCGCGAGGCCATGCAGGTGGCCAGCACGACGTTGCGGACCGAGGCGGTCCCGAGGCGCACCACCGCTTCACTGATCGTGGTGATTTCCTGCAGCGGCGCGCAGTAGGCGGAGTTCGCGAGCCGAAGCATGCGGGCCGCCAGCACTTGATCCCGCGACGTGACGCGGGCCAGTTGCGTCACGCTCACATCGGGGTCGAGCGCCAGAATCATGATTTCAGAGGCGTTGGCCGGAAGCGTGAGCGTGCCGGTGGGGCTCGCTTTCGCCCAGTCGCCCGAATCCACCCACCCGCTCCAGGTTGGATACTTCTGCGCGAGCTTTGGCTTCGCAACCGTACTACTGGGCACTCACCACCTCCGGCCTCCGATCCCGTCCTGCCCGATACATGCTGGTATCCTGAGCGGCGCGCAATGCCCGCCGGTACATAACGCTAATCGACTGCTGCTCCGCGAGGTTTAGTGATGTCCGTGCCCACGCTGTCCGAGCACCACCTGACGCTCAATCGTCTGGCGACGATTGCACGCCTGGTGGCCGGCGCGGCTCACGAGGTCAACAACGCCCTTCAGGTCATCGGCGGGTCGGCCGAACTCCTCCAGAACCGGACCGACCTTCCCGAGGCGGTGCAGAAAACACTGACCCGCATCCGCGACCAGGCGGCGCGGGCCGCGGAGGCCATGACCGGCGTCGTGGCGCTGTCGCGTGCCCAGCCCGATGGCACCTATCACGTCGACTTGTGCGATGTCGTTTCGCGCGCGGTCGAGCTGCGGCAGTACTCGATTGGGCGGGCCGACCTGGCCGTACAGCTGCACGTGCCGCCCACGCCACTGGTGGTGCAGGGGCACCGGCTGCACCTGCTGCTGGTGGCGCTCAACCTGATTCAGAACGCCGAGCAGGCGCTGGCGCCGCGGCGCGCCGGGGTGATTCGCGTCGAGGTCGCCGAGGACGGCGACCACGTGGTCCTGCGGGTGTCCGACGACGGTCCCGGCGTACCGGCCGACGAAGCCGAGCGCATCTTCGAACCCTTCGTCACCTCGCGGCCGCGCCCCGAATCCACCGGGTTGGGGCTGCCGGTCGCGCGTGAAATCGCCGCGGCGCATCGCGGTTCGCTCGAACTCGAGCCGGCGATGCAGGGCGCGACGTTTTGCTTGCGCATCCCCAGGGCCACAGCCGCCGCCCGCGCATAGCGCGGGCTCGAGAACACTGGTCGCGACCTATGCGGCGCCTGCCTCGACCTGCAGCCGCTGCAGCTTGTCGATGAAGGTGGTCCGGCTCAAGTTGAGGAGCCGCGCCGCCTGACGCTTGTTGCCGCCGGTCTTCTCCAGGCAGCGCAGAATCAGGTCGCGTTCGAGCGACGAGACGACCGACGTGAAGTGGATGCCCTCGTCGGGAATCGCCACCGGTGGCACCACCGACGTCGTCGCGCCCTGACGGAGGTCCACCGGCAGCCCTTCGGGCCGGATCTCGGTCTCGAGACCGCTCATCGTCGCCGCGTATTCGATGACGTTCTCGAACTGGCGTACGTTGCCCGGCCACTCGTAGGCCATCAGCAGCCGCATCGCCTCCTGGCTCACCGTCTTGGTCGGCAGGTTGTTTTCCTTGCACGACTTCTTCACGAAGTGCTGGGCAAGGAGTGGAATGTCCTCGCGGCGCTGCCGGAGCGCCGGCAGGTTCACGGGGATGACGTTGAGACGGTAGTAGAGATCTTCGCGGAAGGTGCCGGCCTTCACGAGCGTCTTCAGATCCGTGTTGGTGGCGGCGATCACCCGGATGTCCACCTTGAGCGGCTTCGAGTCGCCGAGTCGCTCCACTTCGCGTTCCTGCAGCGCGCGCAGCAGCTTGGCCTGCAGCGACAGCGACATCGACGCCACCTCGTCGATGAACAGCGTACCGCGGTGTGCCAGCTCGAAGCGGCCCGTCCGATTGGCGATGGCGCCCGTGAACGCGCCCTTGACGTGGCCGAACAGTTCGGCCTCGGCGAGCGGCTCGGGAATGGCCGCGGCGTTGAACGCCACGAAGCGCTGGTCGGCGCGCGGGCTGTTGTGGTGAATCGTGCGGGCGATCAGCTCCTTACCGGTACCGGTCTCGCCCTGGATGAGCACGGTGCTGTTCATCGGCGCCACCAGTTCGAGCGTCGAGAACAGCGCCTGCACGCTCTGATGGCGGCCAATCACGTTATCGAAGCGGAAGCGCTCGTGCAGCTGCGCCTTGAGCGTCGCATTCTCCTCTTTCAAGTGCAGCTGCTCGAGGCTGTTGCGCAGCACGCGTGACAGCTGCGACAGCTGGAACGGTTTGATCAGGAAGTCCACCGCGCCGCGGCGGATCGCCGTCACCGCTTCCTCGACGCCGCCGAAGCCCGTCATGACCACCGCGCGAATCAGCGGATAGCGCGCCAGCGCCTCGTCGAGCACCGTCATGCCGTCGGCGTCGGGCAGCTTCAGATCGACCACGAGCCCGTCGTAGGCAAATCCCTGCAGGCGGTCGATCGCGTCGGCGGCATCGGAGGCCTGCGCACAGGCAAAGCCGCTGGCTTCGAGCGACTCGACGATCGTGGCGCGGAGATCGAGGTCGTCTTCGACGACGAGCACAGAGGCGGGAGTGGGCTGCGTCATGGTTTTGACGTTTGCGACGGTGTGAAGTGTCGGAAACCCGTCGCCCGACTGGGTTCGGGCGCTCGGAATTCCGTCACGTTCCGCGTCTTATGTTTTTGAAGGCCTTGGCTTTATTGCCGGACCGGCGACCGGGGGCGTCGAATCGCCGTCAGTTTATTGAGCAATGGGCGTGCCCAACCCGGCATCCGGCTACGCGCTGCGACAATCTGCCCACTTCGGGCGGAGCGCCTTGCGAATGGGGTCTACGCGTTCGCGATCAGCGCGGCGTTCACCCTCCTGACCGGTTCCTCGCCGATACCGGCCTTCGCGGCGGGCGTCAGCTTCTTCACCATGTACTTGGCCGTCGAACCGTGGTCGCGGCGCCTGTGGCCGCACGCGATGGTGACGTGGACCCGGGTGCTCGGCGGCCGGTTTCGCGATCCACTCGTGGGGCGGGATGTGCTCGTCGTGGTGGCGTGCGTGACGCTCGACCACGCGTTCCAGCGCGCAATATGGTGGTCGGCGGGCTGGTACATGGAGCCTGGCAGCGACGCGCCGGCTCGCTTCGGCCTCGCGTTAGACAGCCTGCTCGGCGGGCGGACAATGGTGGCGATCACGCTCGCGCCGTTCTTGATGGGCATTTTCGTGGGCGTGCCCTGGTTTGCCGTGCTGCTGCTCGCCAAGACGGTGTTCAAGAAGACGTGGCTGGCAGCATTGAGCTATTTCTTCTTCTTTGCCATTGCCATCAACGGGAGCCGGTTCGTGGAAGGCGATTGGCCGAGCGTGACGGTTTGGTGTCTCGAGCTGGCCTTTCTGCTGTTCCTGAGCCTTCGGTTCGGGCTGTTTGCCGCCAGCCTGTTCTCCGCTCTGTCGCTGCTGATCAATCGTTCGATTCTGACCTACGATTTCGGCGTCTGGTACGGGCAGGGGTCGCTCGTGGGCACGGTGATCCTGGTGACAATCGCCTTCTACGGGTTCCACACCGCCCTCGGTGGCCGCCCCCTCGCCGTGCTCGCGGGTGACGCGCGGCGCTGAACAAGCGGCAGCGCCCGCTGCCCCGCCGCCCGCAGCGGACGTCTACTTGCCATCGGAAATTCGGGTGGCGCGCCGAAATACTTGCCGGGCTGCCAGCCCCACATGCCTGACAGGTCGGGCCGCCCGTCCGCCGTTCGCGGCGCCGGCGCCTTCAGATCGGCCTGCCCGTCGGCGGTGCGGGGGATGCCCGGCGTCGGATGTTTGAGCCACTGAGCGGCCCCAGGCTGGCTCGCTCCCAGCATCGCGAGCAGCAGAACGAACAGTTGCGTGGCACGTGACATGAATCGCCTCCCTGATCCCATCAGCGGAGGTCGCGCGGGCTTCGTATCACAGCGCCGTTCGTGTTCCAGAACGGAACGTCGCTTGCGCGCGCCCGTCGGGCGCCCGCCCCGGCTGTCGGCCCACCGTCCGGCCTGACGGCCGCCAGAGCCCCGCTCTTCCCCGGCCTGCACCCCGCTGCACGGGCATTCCGCTTGCGATGTGACTGGCACGCCAAGGGCGCAAGTGCGTCGGCAACCGCGCCGTCGTCTTGAGCCTGCGGTGAATGGAGAGAGGTGGACCGTGAACACGATCGACGATGCCGCGCTGATTGAATCGCTCCGCCAGCAGATGACCAAGTCGGTCGCGCGCCAGGTGGCCGCGGCAGGCAACCTCGCCAATGTGGACACGCCCAACTACAAGGCGGTCGAGCCCACCTTCGCCGACGCGCTCAAGGGGCAGCTGGCCATGAAGGCCACCAGGCCCGGGCACATCAATCCGGCGGATCCAAGCACGCCGCAGGTGCGCGAGGTCAAGGACGCCGTGGCGCGCCGCGATGGCAACACCGTCGAGCTCGATCGCGAGCTGCTCACCATGCAGCGCGCGAGCGGCGACTTCGCCGCGGCGCAGACGGCGCTCGCAGCGAAGTTCAAGCTCGTTCGCTACGCCATCAACGAGAGCAAGTAGTGGCGACTCTTAGCTCCGCCATCAGCGCCGCCGCCAGCGCCTTGTCGGTCGAGCGCACCCGCATCGAAGCGGCGGTGTCGAACCTGGCCAATGCCGAGTCGACGCGGTCGGTGAACGGCCAGCCATATCGCCGCCGCGACGTGGTGCTGCGCGCCGAGCCGGTGGAGAGCTTCCAGGCCGCGCTCGGGAGATCCACCGCCACGGGCGTCAAGGTAGCGGCCGTCGTCGAGGACCAGAGCGAGTTCCGCCGCCGCTACGAACCGTCGCATCCCGATGCCGACACGGACGGCTTCGTCTCGCTGCCCAACGTGGACGCGCCGCAGGAGATGGTGGACATGATCGGTGCCGCCCGCGCGTATCAGGCCAACCTCGCGGCCATCGGCCTGATTCGCGACATGGTGCAGAAGGCGCTCGAACTCGGAAAGGGATAGTGCATGCCTATCGATCCACTCACCCTGACCGGCGGCGGCCGATCGATCGCGTCGCTGCCCAAGCCGGGCGCCGAGGCCGGCGGCGGCTTCCAGGACACTCTCGGCCGGCTGATCGATGGCATCGAGCAGACCTCCGCCGAGGCCAACACCGCGGTGAGCGGCATGATGGAAAAGACCACCGACGTCCACGACGCGATGATTGCGCTGCAACGTGAGGAGCTGACACTGCAGCTCTCGCTGCAGATCCGCAACAAGTTCGTCAACGCGTACCAAGAAATCATGCGGATGCCCATTTGAGGACGACGCGCTGAATGGACCCTGAACAGATAGCCGCGAAGCTTCGCAGCCTGACCGCCCCGTTCACCACGGGCCAGCTGGTCTCACTGGCCGTGACGTTCGTCCTCGTCATCGGCGTCGTGATCGCGTCGGCCATGTGGCTGCAGAAGCCCACCTACCGGTTGCTCCAGTCCGATCTCGATCCCGAAACGATGGGACAGGTCGTGACGCGCCTCAAGGCGATGAAAGTGCCGTACGAGCTCGACGAGGGAAGCCGCGGCATCCGCGTGCCCGCCAATCGCATCGACGAGCTGCGGCTCGAGTTCGCCAGCACGGGCGCCGAGGCCGGGCTGCCCGGATGGAAGCTCTTCGACGGGCAGGACTTCGGCATCACCGAGTTCGGCGAGAAGATCAAGTACCGCCGCGCCATGGAAGGGGAGCTGGCGCGCACGATCGCGACCCTGTCCGAGGTGGCGAGCGCGCGTGTCCACATCGCCATGGGGAAGGAAGAGCTCTTCGGCGAATCGCGGCCGGCCACCGCATCGGTCGTGCTGAAGATCCGCCCGGGCCGCTCGCTGCCGACGAACGCGATCAACGGCATTACCAACCTCGTGGCCGGCGGCGTCGACGGGATGAAGCCCGAGTCGGTTGTCGTGCTCGACAACTACGGCCGGCCGCTGACGCGGCCGCGCGTGGACGAAAACGATCCGGCCGGCGCGGCGTCGATGGAGCGGCAACAGCGGCTCGAACGGGAGTATGCGGCGCGCGTCGTCGCGATGCTGGAACCGATCGTCGGCGCCGATCACGTGCGCGTCAACGTCGCGCTGACGCTCAAGCGCGAAACGACCGAGCAGACGCAGGAGACCTGGGATCCTGCCGCCACGGTGGTCCGCAGCCAGCAGACGACCAACGAGACCACGAATGGTGGCGCGACGGCCCTGGCCACGCCGCCGCCAGGCGTCGCGCCGGGCACGGCCGGGGCGCGGTCGAATCTGCCGGCTCCGGCGCCGAACGGCGGCAGCGGCGCGAGCCCGCTCACCACCGCCCAGGGGCCGGCCTCGCAGCGGACGACGGAAACCCGCAACAACGAAATCGGCGTCACCAAGGTGCACACCATCCAGCCGGCTGGCGAGATCGCTCGGCTGTCGGTGGCCGTGATCGTGGACGACGACCAGCAGTTCAAGAACGAGAAGGGCACCACCACGGTCACGCGCACCAAGCGCAACTCCGAGGAGCTCAAGAAGTTCGAAAACCTGGTCAGCTCTTCGGTGGGCTTCAACGCCGAGCGCGGCGACCACGTGACGGTGGAGAACATCGCCTTCGACGAGCCGATGGCCGAGGAAGTGGAAGCCCCGGGCGTGTTCGTGCGCTACCAGCCGCAGATCGAGGAGTCGGCCCGCGTCGGCGGGTTACTGCTCGTCGTCGTCCTCGCCTTCCTGTTCGTCATCCGTCCGCTGATGCGCAAGGTGTCGCTGGGCGGCGTCGCGGGCACCGCCGTCGCCGTCGCGGGGGGCGTGGCCGGCAACCGGCCGCGCACGGTGGCCGAGCTCGAAGGGGAAATCGAGGCGCAGCTCGACGCGGCCGAGACCAGGGGCGGCGACCGCCGCCTCCCCGTGCTGACCAAACGCGTCGCCGATACGACGATGAGGGAGCCCGAGCACGTCGCCAAGGTGCTCCGCAGCTGGATGAAGGAAGAGGTGCGGTGACGTGAACGTCCAGACCACGATGTCGGGTTTGCGGAAGGCCGCGATCGTCGCGCTGATGATCGGCGAAGACGCCTCCGCCAGCATCTTCAAGCACCTGTCCGAGGAAGAGATCGAGATCCTGCTCAGCGAGATGGCGGCGCTCGGCCGCATCTCGACCAAGATGGGCGAGCAGGTGCTCGAGGAGTTCCACCAGACGACGATCGCGGCCGAGCACGTCGCCCGGGGCGACATCGAGTTCGCCAAGCGCGTGCTGATCAAGAGTTTCGGCCCCGACACGGCGCGGCGGATGATCGAGCGCGTCATGCGCGCGTTCCAGTCGAACGCCGGGTTCGCCTCGCTCGAGCGCGCCGACCCGCAGCAGCTCTCGAAGTTCATCCTCGGCGAGCACCCGCAGACGATCGCGCTCATCCTGGCGCACTTGCAGCCGGCCAACGCCGCGCAGCTGGCGACGCTCCTCCCCGAGGAGCTGCGCGTCGAGGTGCTCACGCGCATGGCCAGCCTCGAGGACATCTCGCCCGACGTCGTGTCGCGTATCTCGAGCGTCATCGAGCTGCGCTTGAAGGCCCTGGGCGGCCCGTCGCGCGAGCAGCACGGCGGCGTTCGCGCCGTGGCCGAGCTGTTCAACCGGCTCGAACGCACGGTGAGCACGCCGGTGCTGGAAGCGATCGAGGAACAACGCCCCGAGCTCGCGGTCTCGATCCGCAATCTGATGTTCGTGTTCGACGACCTGCTGCACGTGGACGACAACGGCATGCGCGAGATCATTCAGCGCGCCGACAAGAAGGGCCTCACCATCGCGCTCAAGGGCGCGAGCGACGAGATCCGCCAGCGCTTCTTCTCCAACATGTCCAAGCGCGCCGGTGAGATGCTGAAGGAAGAAATGGACGTGCTCGGCGCAGTTCGCCTGCGCGACGTCGAAAAGGCGCAGCAGGAGGTCGTGGCGATTGCCCGCAAGCTGGAAGAAGAAGGCCTGATCTCGACCGGCGCCGCGGCCGGAGAGGCGTATGTCGTCTAGAGCCCGCCGCCTGAGCGTGGCTACCGCGACGTCGGTGACCCCGTGGATTGAAACGATCACCGACGGCTCGGTGCCGGCCAGCGGCCGGCGCGCCGCCACAATCGTCTCAGGGACCGGGCTGATCGCCGCCCCGGCGGCACTGGCCGCCCCGGCAGCGAACACCGCGCCGATCTCTCCGGCGCAGGAGCGTGAAATCTTCGCCAAAGGGTTCGCGCAGGGTGAACGTGCCGGCGCCGCTGCCGCGCAGGAGCAGAGCGCGGCGCTGGCCCGTCAGCTCACGACGACGCTCCAGGACCTGATGCGCGTGCGCGCCGAAATGATCCGCCATACCGAGAAGCAGATGGTGCAGCTGTCGCTGGCGGTGGCACGCCGCGTCGTGCACCGCGAGGTATCGCTCGACGCCGATCTGCTGCTGGCGATGATGCGCGTCGCGCTCGACCGTCTGAGCGACGCCGCCAAAGTCACGATCCGGCTGCACCCGGCGGATCATCAGAGCGTCACGGGCGCCATGGCCGGCGCGCCGCTCAGCGAGCAGGTGACGCTCGTGGCCGACCCGCGCCTCGCGCGCGGCGGCTGCCGCGTGGAGTCGGAGTACGGCGACATCGATGCCGGCGTAGATGGGCAGATTCAGGAGATCGCGCGGGCGCTGCTCGGCGACGGCTGCGAGGTGACGGCCTGATGGCGGCCCCGGCTTTTTCGCTGCAGCCGTACCAGGAGCGGCTCGCGCGTGTGCAGACCACGCCGCTCATCGGCCGGGTCGTGCGCAGCGTCGGTCTGCTCATCGAGTCCACGGGGCCGCGCGCCTCGGTCGGCTCGATCTGCGAGATCGCCAGCAGCACTGGCCCGCCGCTCGCGGTCGAAGTCGTCGGGTTCCAGGATTCGACGCTCCTCACCGTCCCCCTCGGCGACACCTCCGGCATCCGTCCCGGCGACCGTGTGATCGCGCGCGGTACGGTAGCGTCGGTGCCGGTGGGCCAGGCCCTGCTGGGGCAGGTGGTGGACGCGCTGGGACGGCCGCTCGACGGCAGCCGGCTGCAGTTGCCGGACCGCTATCCGCTGCACCCGGCCCCGCTCAACCCGCTGGCCCGCGACCCCGTGGCGCAGCCGATCGGCACCGGCGTGCGCGCCATCGACGGAATCCTGACGTGCGGCCGGGGCCAGCGTATCGGCCTCTTTGGCGGCAGCGGCGTCGGCAAAAGCACGCTGCTCGGCATGCTGACGCGCGGCACCGCCGCCGACGTCATCGTCCTCGGGCTCGTGGGCGAGCGCGGCCGCGAGGTGCGCGGCTTCCTCGACCACGACCTCGGCCCGGAAGGCCGCAAGCGCTCGGTGGTGGTCGTATCCACGTCGGACAACCCGCCGCTGCTGCGCATGCGCGCCGCCTACACCGCCACGTCGATCGCGGAATACTTCCGCGATCAGGGGCAGAACGTCCTGCTGCTCATGGACTCGGTGACCCGCTTCGCCATGGCGCAGCGCGAAGTCGGCCTGGCGGCGGGGGAGCCGCCCACGACCAAGGGCTATCCGCCATCGGTCTTTGCCGAACTGCCGGCCCTCCTCGAGCGCGCCGGCGCGGTCCAGGGGCGGGGCAGCATCACCGCGATATACACCGTGCTCGTGGACGGCGACGATCACAACGAGCCGATTGCCGACGCCGTCCGCGCCATTCTCGACGGCCACGTCGTGCTGTCGCGCGACCTGGCGTCGCGCAACCACTATCCCGCCATCGACATCCTGCGCAGCGTGAGCCGCACGATGCCGGACGTGACCGACGCGCGCCACCGCGAAAAGGCGGGCGTCGTGCGTAGCTGGATGTCGGCGATTCGCGATACCGAAGACCTGGTCAGCGTCGGTGCCTATGTGCCCGGCGCCAACCCGAAAGTGGACGAGGCACGGGCCCGCGCCGGCGCGATCGAGGCGTTCCTGTGTCAGCCCGCCGACACCTTGTGCGGCTTCGCCGACGCCGCCAAGGCGTTGCAGGAGCTCTGAGATGGAACCGGTCTTCACATTTCGCCCGCAACCCGCACTCGACCTGCGCAAGCGCGAGCTCGATGCGCGACGCCGCGACCTGGCGACGGCGGAGTGGGAACTGCGCGCGGCGCGCCAGCTCTTCACGGAAGCGGAGCAAACGTGGGGCGATGCGCACCGCCGCGCCGCCGAAACGCTGCGTCACGGCGGCGTGGAGCAGTACATCTGGCACCGCGTTTGGATTGATCGCGTGGAGCGCGCGAAGGCGGCTCAGGCGGTGGTCGTGGCACAGCGCCAGGAGGCGGTGGCGACGGCGGCCGCGACGTGCCGCAAGGCCAAGCAGCGGGTCGACGCGATGGAAAAGCTCAAAGAGAAAGCGCGGGCCGCGTTCGAAGAGGACGCGCGCCTGCGCGAGCAACGCGAGCTCGACGCGCTGGCGACGATGCGTTTCGTCTCCCGCACGCGCGCGCTCCAGTCGAGGAGGATTTCGTGAGCAGTCTATTCAGCACCACGCCACTCGGACCGGCCACCAACGGATCAGACACCAACACGCCCAAGCGGACCGACGGGCTGGGGCGCGACGCGTTCCTGCAGTTGCTGGTGACGCAGATGAGCCATCAGAACCCGCTGCAGCCGCAGGAAGACGGCGCGTTCATCGCACAACTGGCGCAGTTCAGCTCGCTCGAGCAGCTCACCAACATCGACTCCACGCTCAAGGGCATGGCGGGCGCGATGGGCGTGCTGCTGCCGGAGAAGACCTCGAGCAAGAAGGCTTAGGGCTTAAGGCTTAGGCAAGACGTGGGGCCCGGCTTCAGCCGGCCCTGGGCCGCCTGAAGGCGGCCCCTACAAACTGAAGGCGGCCCCTACAAAGGAGCACTCAATGGCAGTTGGATCTTTCTCGGCGGGCCTTTCCGGGCTGAACGCCAACTCGGTCTACCTGAACGTCATCGGCAACAACCTGGCAAACATAAATACGATCGGTTTCAAGAGCAGCGCGGTCACGTTCATGGACCTCGTCAGCCAGACGACGGGCGGCTCGAGCATCAACCCGATGCAGGTCGGTCTCGGCGTGGTGACGGGCTCGATGTCGCCGGTGTTCAACCAGGGCGCTATCGAGAGCACTGGCGAGCCCACCAACGCCGCCATCCAGGGCGCCGGCTTCTTCGTGGTCAAAAATCCCGACGGCGCCCAGTTCTACACCCGCGCCGGCAACTTCAGTCTCAACAGCGAAGGCGTGCTGATTAGCCCGGACGGCTACCGGGTGCAGGGCTTCAGCCAGATCGACGCCACCACCGGCGAGATCATCACCACGGGTCAGCCGAACGACATCGTCGTGCCGGCCGGCGTGCTGCGCGACCCGATTCAGACGACGCGCTTCCAGCTGCAGTCGAACCTCGACGCCGGCGCCGGCGTCGGCGATACCTTCGACACGCCGATGCAGATCTTCGACTCGCTCGGCGAGTCGCACGTGGTCACGATCGCCTTCACCAAGACGGCCGGCGGATGGGACTGGGACATGACCGTGCCGGGCGACGAGGTCACCCCCGCGGCGCTCGTGCCGGTGTCGATCGCGTCAGGCGCCCTGACGTTCGACGGTGACGGACAGGTGGCGACCTTCCTGCCCAACGGGCCGGCCGCTGGTGGCGGCGCCGCCGGGGCCATGACCGACATGACGTTCGACGCGCCGGCCTGGGCCAATGGCGCCACGTCGGCCAACATCACGTGGGACATCGTGGACGACAACGACACGGTGCAGCTCACCGGTTTCGCGTCGCCCTCCGCGACGGCGTCGAAAGTCCAGAACGGCGCCGCGGCCGGCAAGATCGACAACATCAGCATCAACGTGGACGGGTCGATCGTGGCCACGTTCGGCGCCGGTCAGACGGTGTCGATCGCGAAGATCGCCATTGCCAATTTCAACAACCCGAAGGGCCTCGTGAAGATGGGCTCGAACCGCTTCGGCGAGAGCCAGGCCTCGGGCATCCCCAACGTGGGCACGGCCGGCACCGGCGGCCGCGGCACGCTCATCGGCTCGGCGCTCGAACAGTCGAACGTGGACATGGCGCAGCAGTTCACGCAGATGATCCTGGCGCAGCGCGGCTATCAGGCGAACTCGAAGACGATCACCGTCTCCGACGAGATCCTGATGGAAACGCTGGCGCTGAAGCGGTAATCGACCTTGGTCGGCACGCTGCATCCGTTTCCGATCGCCGGCGGTGCCACCGCCGCCCGGCGGCCTTTTTCGTCGACTGCAGCGGGAAGCGACGCGTTCGCCGGTGCGATGGACAACGCTCTTGCCCCCGCCCCCGCGCCGATGCGCCGCGACGAGCCGGTTCGCACCAATTCGGCGCAGGCGCGACGTCCCGAGCCCGCGAGCGCGCACGCCGCGACCCGCGCGGACGCGGTGTCGTCGCGCCGGACGTCGAGCGCCGTCCGGAAGCCGGCCGCGACGGCGGCCGGCCAACCCGAGGATACGGACGCCGACGGCCAGAGCGCTTCGCGCGCTGGCGATCGCCAGGAGGAGGCGGCAGTCGCCGACGTACCGCCGGCTGCCCCCGAAGACCGTCCCCAGAATGCCGGTGCCGCGGCCGCGGGCGAGGACGCGCCGACGGATGAACCCGCAGCGGAGACGGAGGTCACCGATCCGGTCGCGTCGGCGGCGATCGCCGACGTGTTGGAGTTGTGCGGTGAGCCCGTCGAGGGCGAAGGCGCTGGAGACACCGCACAGAGGACCGAGGTAGCGGCTGGGAACTCGGCGGCACCGGCCAAAGGCGACGCGGCCGTGAAGGCGGCCGGTGCTCACGGGCAGACGCGCGCGGGCGGCACGGGCACGCCCATCCCCGCCCACGCCCAGGCCGGCCAGACCGCGCGAGCACGCGCCGAAATCACAGCCGCTCCGGACGAGACGCTCGGAGAACTCGTGCAAGAGGCCGTTCACGCGGCGCACGACGAGACCACCACGCCCATGACCGAGGCCGCACGCGCCGCTACGAGCGTCGTCGAGAGCCCGACGTCGCCAGAGGCGCAGGCGAAGACGCAGGCGCAGGCGAAGACCGTCGACGCCGCCGTCGTCTTCGCCGACAAGGTGTCGGAGGCCGAGACGGTGGTCCGCGTCGAACCCGCGACGGGCGCAGATGTCTCGGACGCGGGCGCAGAGAAACAGCCGCCGCCGCGAACCGCCACGCCGGCGCCGGACGCGCAGACCGTCGCGGCCGCCACCGCTCCGTCGGAGGGCGTACGTTTCTCGGTCAACGTCGCGGCGGGGAACGCCGCCTACGCGAGCGCCGCCCCGCGCCACGAAGAGGTCGTGCTGCCACAAATCGTGCAGAGCATTCGCGTGCACGCCGCGCAGGGCAGTTCGGAAGCGCGGGTACAGCTGAAGCCCGAGCACCTCGGCGTGCTCAACATCACGCTCAAGGTGGAGCAGGGAAACGTGACGGCCACGATTCAAGCCGACGTCGCGGCCGTGCGCCAGTGGATCCAGTCGCACGAGTCGTCACTGCGCCAGGCGCTGTCGGAGCAGGGGCTGCAGTTGACGCGGCTCATCGTGCATCCGGACGGGGAACAGGCCAAGGAAGACGAGCGTGAAGACGGCCAGCCGCGCCGCCAGCCGCGCCGCCGCTCGTGGCGCGACGAAGACGTGACCTTCGAGGTGCTCGTCTAGGACTGGTGGGACTGGTGGGACTGGTGGGACTGGTGGGACTGGTGGGACTGGTGGGACTGGTGGGACTGGTAGGACTGGTGGGACTGGTAGGTTAGTGTGGCCGCGGGTCTTCAGACCCGCCCCACGTGACGGACTTCCGACACGTCGTCGGAGGTCCGAGCCCCCACTCTTCAAGATTCCTTCGATTTTCCTCACATTCAACCGCTGGCCGGGCTGGCCGACCCGGGCACCCGGCTTGCTCGACCGGGGGGTATGTCCGATGCCCCCAAGGGTGAGGCGGCCGCCTCTGACGCCGCTCCCCCCAAGCGCAAGTCGAAGCTCCCGCTCATCGCCGGAGCCGCCGCCCTCGTGCTGGCCGGCGCCGGTGGAGGCGGCTACTGGTGGTGGAGCCATCGCGCCCCGGCCGATCCGAACGCCCAGGCCAAGGTGGAAGAGACGCACGACCCGGCCGACGCCGGCGTGGTGTCGTTCGAGCCCTTCGTCGCCAACCTTGCCGATGAGGGCGGCACCCGCTTCCTGCGCACCTCGCTGAAGCTCGTCGTCGCGGGAGCGGAAACCGCCAAGGAAGTCGGAGAGAGCGACGTCGAACTGGCGCAGCTCCAGTCCGCCATCCTCGAAGTGCTCACCGTGCAGACGGCCGAGCAGCTCGTCACCCCGGAAGGCAAGGCTGCGCTCAAGAAGCAGGTGCTCGAGAAAGCCGGCCACGTGCTCCACAACGCCAAGGTCACCGATGTCCTCTTCACCGAATTCGTCGTCCAGTTCTAGCCCGGTCGAGCGGTTCACGACGCTCAGCGACGTCACTTGCGAAGTGGCGGTCGTGCTCGGCACCGGACGCATGTCGGTGCGAGAGTGCCTCTACCTGACACCGAAGACGGTGATTCCGCTCGAGCAGCTGGCCGGGTCCGATCTGCACGTCCGCGTCAACGGCGTGCTCATCGCCCACGGCGAAGTGGCCATCGTGGACGACAGCACCAACATCCGGCTGACCTCGATCGTGCCGCCGCCGAGCGGAGAGGACCAGGCGTGAACGCATTCCTCGCGGTCCTGATCGTGCTGGGACTGGTGGCCGCGCTGGCGTGGCTGCTGCGCCGGGGATCGCTCGGCGCGCTGACCGGGCGCGGTGGCGCCATCACCGTGGAAACCGCGGTAGCGCTCGGGGAGCGCCGTTCGCTCGTGATCGTCGCCGTCGAGGGCCGCCGGCTGCTGCTCGGCCTGACGCCTACCACGATGTCGCTCGTCGCAGAGCTCCCGGGTGTGGCACTCCAGACGCCGCCCGCCGCGCCGGCGCCGGAGGCGCGGGCATGAACTCGGTCGACCTGCAGGTCAATGGCGTGGGCGCCATTTCGGCGCCGCTGCCGATCGTCCTGCTCCTCACCCTCATCTCGTTCCTGCCGGCAATTCTGGTGACGATGACCTCGTTCACCCGCATCACGATCGTGTTTCACTTCCTGCGGCAGGCGCTCGGCACGCAGGAGATGCCCTCCAACCAGGTGCTCATCGGCCTGGCGCTCTTCCTGACGATTTTCATCATGGCGCCGGTCGCCGCCCGCATCAATGAACTGGCCGTCGCGCCGGTGATGAACGGCGAGATCACGGTGAACCAGGGTCTCGAGCGCGGCGCGCCGCCGCTGCGCGAGTTCATGCTCAAGCAGACGCGCGAGAACGACCTGAAGCTGTTCCTCGAGTTGAGCAAAGGCCCGAAGCCGAAGACAAAGGCCGAACTGCCCATGACGGTGGTGGTGCCGGCCTACGTCATCTCCGAGCTCAAGACCGGGTTTCAGATGGGCTTCTTCCTCTTCGTGCCGTTCCTGCTCATCGACCTCGTGGTGTCCACGACGCTGCTGTCGATGGGCATGTTGCAGCTGCCGCCGGCCATGATCTCGCTGCCGTTCAAGGTGCTGCTGTTCGTGATGATCGACGGCTGGAACCTGGTCGTCGGCTCCATCGTCCGGAGCTTCTCCTAACCATGCCTGAAGCGCTCGTCGTCGGCACCGTGCGACACGCGATCGAAATCGCGATCGTGGTGAGCCTCCCCATGCTGCTCGCGGGCCTGATTGCCGGCGTGCTGGTCAGCCTGTTCCAGACCGTCACCTCGATCCAGGACAACGTGCTCGCTTTCATCCCGCGCGCCGCGGCCATCTTCGGCGTCTTCGCGCTCACCTTCCCGTGGATGCTGCGCGTGATCAGCGGATTCTCGATCGATCTGATCAAGCGGCTGCCAGAGTTCATCCGATGACCGAGTGGTCGGTGCTGTCGCGCCTGGCCGTGCTGCTGGTACGGCCGGGAGTGGTAGTGGCACTGGCCCCGACGTTTGGCGGCGCCTACGCGACCGCCCGAGTCAAAATCGGGATTACCGCCCTCCTCGCCATCGGGCTGCTGCCGTCGGTGGCCGTGCCGCCGCCGATCAGCGCGCTCGAACTCGCCGGCGTCATTGCGCGCGAGATGGCCATCGGGCTGGCCCTCGGCCTCACCATCCGGGCACTGGTCACGGCCATCGAGTTCGCCGGACACCTGAGCGGCAATCAGATGGGCCTGTCGTACGCCGCGACGATCGACCCGGCCAATGGCGTGCGCAACACCACGGTGACCTCGCTCTTCGGCATGCTTACCGTGCTGACGCTCTTCGGCATCGACGGCCACCACACCATCCTGCGGGCGCTCGCGGCGTCGTACACCGGACTGCCGATCGGCCTGGGCAGCGTCCACGCCTCGCTGCTCACCAGCGTGCGCGAGACGTTTGCGCTGGTGTTCGTCACCGGCGCACGGCTGGCGGCGCCCATCGTCGTGGTGCTGATCATCGTCGAGGTCGTGATCGGCTTCATCTCGCGGGTGGCACCGGCGCTCAGCTTCATGGTCATCGGTTATCCGGTGCGCATGATCGTCGGCCTGTTCGTGCTCGGCCTCGTGGTCGCCACCGTGCCAGGCGTCGTCGCCGGCCTCACCGACCGCACCATTCGCCTCGCGCTCGACACCGCCGGAGCCTTCCGGTAATGGCGGGCGAAAAAACAGAAAAGCCAACAGAAAAGAAGCTCAAGGACGCGCGCAAGAAGGGCCAGGTGGTGCGCAGCCGCGACCTTGCCGTGGCCGCGGCATCGGTGGCGGCCACCTTTGCGATGGCCCGCCTCGGCGGCCGTCTCGTTTCCGCGCTCACGGATCGGCTGGCCACCGATCTCGCGCACCTCGGCGACCATCCGTTGGGCACGGTCACCGGGCCCCAGATGAGCGGCGTGGTGATTGGCGGCGTGCTCCTGATCGCCATGGTGGTGGGCCCGATTGCGATCGTGACCATGGCGGCCGGCGTCGGCATGCACGGCTTCCAGGGCGGCTGGAACTTCTCGCCCGATGCCCTGCATTTGAACTGGTCGCGGCTCAACCCGGCCAACGGCGTCAAGAAGTTCGGCATGACGCAGTCGCTGCCCGACACGCTCAAGAGCCTGTTCGGCGTCGCGGTGATCGGGTGGGTGGGGTGGGGCGTCGCGCAGGCCGTGATCGGCGACAGCGTGCGACTGGCGTGGCTGTCGCCCTACGACTCCGCCACGGTCGCCTGGGACCACGCCGAGACGCTGCTGTGGCGCATCGGCTGGGCGCTGGCGGTTCTCGCCATCGGCGACTACGCCCTGCAGCGCTACCGGGTGATGAAGCAGCTGAAGATGTCGAAGCAGGAGGTGCGCCACGAAGCCCGGGAGTCGGAAGGCAACGCCGAAGTCAAGGGCCGCATCCGCCGCATCCAGCGCGACATCGCGCGGCGCCGGATGATCGACGACGTCAAGAAGGCCACGGTCGTCATCACCAACCCGACCCACTTCGCGGTGGCGATCGAGTACCGCCGCGACACGATGATGGCTCCCAAGGTCCTCGCCAAAGGTCGCGACCTGCTCGCCGCGCGCATCCGCGAGGAAGCCCGCAAGCACGAGATCCCGATCGTCGAGAACAAGCCGCTGGCCCAGGCGCTCTACAAGAGCGTCGAGATCGGCGAGACGATTCCGGCGCAACTCTTTGCTGCGGTGGCCGAGGTGCTCGCCTACCTCGTGCGCATCAAGCAGCTGATGCTCTGATATGGCACAGAACGCCCGTCACACGCACCTGCTCGTCCCGGGCGCCATCCTGGCGGTCGTGCTGCTCATGGTGGTGCCGCTGCCGCCTCTGCTGCTCGACCTGCTCCTGTCGGTCGACATCGGCCTCGCCGTCGTGCTGCTGCTGACGTCGATCTACGTCAAGTCGCCGGTCGAGTTCTCGGTCTTCCCGTCGCTGCTGCTGCTGCTCACGCTGATCCGGCTGTCCCTCAACGTCGCCTCCACGCGCCTCGTCCTGCTCCACGGCGGCGACGGCACCGAGGCGGCCGGCAGCGTAATTCAGGCCTTCGGCCAGTTCGTCGTCGGCGGCAACTTCGTCGTCGGCGTCGTCATCTTCCTCGTGCTGATCGCGATTCAGTACATCGTGATCAACCACGGCGCCGTCCGTATCTCGGAGGTGACCGCGCGCTTCACGTTGGATGCCCTGCCGGGGCGGCAGATGGCGGTCGACGCCGACCTCAACGCCGGCATGATCGACGAGAAGGAAGCGCGCGATCGCCGCTTGCGCATCCGCCGCGAGGCCGACTTCTACGGCGCCATGGACGGTGCCATCCGGTTCACGCAGCGCGACGCGCTCGCCGCGGTGCTGATCACGTTCGTCAACATCGTCGCCGGCCTCATCATCGGCGTGATGCAGCACGGCCTCGACCTGTCGACTGCAGCCGAGACCTACACAATCCTGACCGTCGGTGAGGGCCTGGTCACGGCCATTCCCGCTCTTCTCGTGTCGATGGCCGGCGGCCTCATCACCACGCGGGCGGCGGCCGAGACGAACCTGGGCGACGAAGTCGCCACGCAGCTGTTCGCCAAGTCGCGTCCGCTGCTCGTCGCCGCTGGCCTGCTGCTGCTGCTCGCCGCCATTCCCGGCCTGCCCAAGCTGTCGTTCGTGCTCGTCGCCGCGCTCCTCGGCTTCGCGGCCTATGTCGTCCGCGAGACCGCGGCGCCAGCTGCCGAGCCGCTCGAAACCTCGGCCTCCGGCACCGCGGACGCCGGCGAGGCGCCGACGGTCGGCGTCGAGCCGCTGAGCGTCGAGGTCGGGTACGCGCTGGTCGGCCTCGTCGACGAGAAGCAGGGCGGCACTTTGCTCTCGCGCGTGCGCGCGATCAGGAAGCAGATCGCGACGGAGACCGGCGTGATCGTGCCGCCGGTGCGCATTGCCGACAACCTGCAGCTCGGACCTCGCGGCTACACCATCCTCGTCAGGGGCGTCGAGGTGGCGCGTGCCGAGCTCTATGCCGACCGGCTGCTCGCGATCAACCCGGGCACGGCGTCGCGCACGCTCGAAGGCGTGCAGACGCGGGAGCCGGCGTTCGGGCTGCCGGCGATGTGGGTCGGCGCGGATGCTCGCGACGCCGCGACCGCGGCTGGTTACACCGTGGTGGACGCCACCACGGCGCTCTCGACCCACCTGTCGGAGACGATCCGCACCTTCCTGCCGGATCTCCTCAGCCGCCAGCAGACCAAGGAGATGCTCGACCAGCTTTCGGTGATGTCGCCGCGTCTGGTGGAGGATCTGGTGCCCAAGGTCGTCGCGGTCGGGGAAGTGCAGCGCGTGCTCAAGCAGCTGTTGCGCGAGCGGGTGCCGGTACGCGACCTGGCCACCATCCTGGAGGCGCTGGCCGACGCCGCCGGCGGCACAAAGGACCCCGATGCCGTCGTCGAAATGGTCCGGGCGTCGATCGGACGCGCCATCTGCCGGCCCTACCAGAACGACAAGGGCGAGCTGCCCGTGATCGGCGTGCTGCCGGTGCTCGAAGAGAAGCTGCTGGCCTCCATCGTCCGCACCGAGCAGGGCGCCGTACTGGCCCTCGACCCGCAACAGGCGCAAAGCATGGCCTCGAAGATTGCCCGGGCGATCGAGCAAGCCATGGCACAGCCTGTGCTCCTCTGTTCGCCGGCACTTCGGCCGCACCTGTGGAGGCTCTTCGCCCGGGTGCTTCCGCACCTCGGCGTGCTGTCGCACAGCGAGGTGCCCGCTCATGTGCCGATCGTGCCGTTGGCCACGCTGGACTGACATGCATCTGAAGCGATATCGCGGGAAAACGCTGAAAGACGCGCTGCGCGCCGTGCGGCAGGACCTCGGCCCCGGGGCCCTGGTGCTCTCCACGCAGGTGGTCCAGGACCGCGGACCCCGGGGATGGATAGGGGGCACGGTCATCGAGATCGCCGCCGCCATCGAGCGCCCCGACGTGTCGGACCTCCGTCACACCGTCAAGGAACCGCTCGATCGCAACGTCGAGGCGCTGGCCGCCCGCCTGGGCGCGAGCGGCCTCGAGCCGTCCGTCGCCCGCGCCGTCGCCGAGTCGCATCCCGCCGAACACCGCCGCTTTGCCGGGGCCGCTGATCTGCACTCGACGCTCGCCGAGCAGTTGCAGGCGCTCGCGTCGCCCGACGACGACTTCGCGCCGGTCGAGGTGTTCGTCGGACCGCCCGGCGCCGGCAAGACCACGACGATCGCCAAGATCGCCGCGCAGCAGCGCGGCCGGCAGGGCCGCCGCCTGGGCCTCGTGGCCGCCGACGGCTATCGCGTCGGCGCCGTCGAGCAGCTCCGGCTCTACGCGGAAGTCATCGGCGCACCGCTCACCGTGGCGCGTTCGGTGGACGAACTCGATTACGCGCTCGCCACTGCCCGCCGTCCGATCCTGATCGACACACCGGGCCGGTCGCCAGGCGACGACGTGTCGCGCGAGATGTTCCGTGTCGTCGGGCGCCAGCCCGACATCCGCACCCACCTGGTGCTGCCCGCGAGCATGCCGCCCGCTCACGTGCGGCGTACGCTCGAACGATTTCACGAAGCGCGCCCGTCGCGTGTGGTGATCACCAAGCTCGACGAAGCCGATTCGCTCGCCCCGCTCGTTGGCGTGCTGCGGGAGGCCGGCCTGCCCATCTCGTTCGTGGGTACGGGCCAGCGCGTGCCGGAGGATCTGCACCGCGCGACGCCACCCGCCATTGCGGCCTGGGTCCTGGGCGACCACCACCTCGAAGGAGCCACCGCATGAGGGCGCGCAAGCCCGCACCGGCCAGGGCCACCGTGCTCGCCGTCACGAGCGGCAAGGGCGGCGTGGGCAAGACCAACGTGACGATCAACGTCGCGATCGCGATGGCGCGGCTTGGCCTGCGCGTCGGGGTGCTCGACGCCGATTTCGGCCTGGGCAACGTGGACGTCCTGCTCGGGCTCGCCCCGGGCGGGCACGTGGGCCACGTCATCGCCGGCGAGAAAGCCTTGGAGGACGTCGTCGTGCGCGGGCCCCACGGCATCTCGATCATTCCGGCCAGCTCGGGATTGCAGTCGATGACCGCGCTCAGCGACGTGCAGCGCGGCCGGCTGCTGCGCGAGCTCGACCTGGCGTGCCGTGACCTCGATTTCCTGCTCATCGACACCGCGGCCGGGATCTCCGACAACGTGATGGCGATGCTGAAGCTGGCCGAGCGCGTCGTGCTGGTCACGTCGCTCGAGCCCTCGGCCATCGTCGACGCGTACGCCCTGACCAAGGTGCTCACCGGTACCGATGCGGGCAAGGAGATCGGCGTCGTGGTGAACGGCGCGCCCAATGCCGAGGAAGCCGGCCTGGCGTACCGCCAACTCGACACCGCGACCCGGCGGTTCCTCAAGCGCTCCGTGTCGTACTACGGGCACATCATCGACGACCCCGCGGTACGCGACTCGGTGCTCGTGCAGCGCGCCATCGTCGACCACCTGCCACAGTCGCCCGCGAGCCGCTGCTATCGCATCGTCGCGTCGCGGCTGGCCGGACTCGGTCCCGCGCACGGTGGGCTCCGCCTCGCGGCGCGTGGCCTTGATGGCGAAGAGGTGACGCAATGCGCATGACCGCACAGGTGGCGCGCCTCGAAACGCGCGACGAGCTGGTGATGCAGAACGTGGCGCTGGTGAAAAGCCTGGCACAGCGGCTGGCACAGCGGCTGCCGTCGCAGGTGCAGGTCGAAGATCTGGTCAGCGCCGGTGTGCTCGGCCTCATCGAGGCGGCCGGCCGCTACAAGTCGACCCTGGGCGTCCCGTTCCAGGCGTTCGCCCGCCGCCGCATCCACGGCGCCATGCTCGACGCGCTGCGCGACCTCGACTGGGCGCCGCGCTCGCTTCGCCGGTTGCGGCGCGACGTGGACAGCGCCGTGGCGTCGGAGCGCGCCCGTCTCGGCCGCGAGCCGGACGAGCAGGAAATCGCATCGGCCATGGGGATGACCGTGGCGCAATACGAGCGCGCGCTCGAGCAATTGCGCACGCTGGAGCTCGCCGCCGCGCGCGAGCTCGATGCCCCCACCGCCGACGGCACGCCACTGCTCGAGTTCTGTGTCGATCCCGGCGAGACGGCGGTACAGACCATCGAGCGCAAGGAACTGCGCGCGCACCTGGCCAAGGCCATTGGGAACCTGCCCGAGCGCGAACGCCAGATCCTCGCCCTCTATTACGAGGAAGAGCTGACGCTCGCCGAGATCGGCGAGGTCATTGGCGTCTGTGAGTCGCGCGTCTGCCAGCTGCGCGGCCTCGCCGTCTCGCGCCTCCGCACGACGCTGCGTGAGTCGCTCGGCCTGCCGGAGGCCAAGAAGTGAGCAAGATCCTGTCGCAGGACGAGATCGACGCGCTGCTCGAATCGTCGAGCACCGTGGCTTCGGTGCCCGGGGCCGTCGCGCGCGGCCCGAACGGCCAGATGGTGGCGGCCTACAACTTCCGCCGCCCGGATCGCATCTCGAAGGAGCAGCTGCGCTCGCTCCACTTCCTGCACGACCGCTTCGCGCACAACGTGTCGACGTCGCTGTCCGCCTTCTTGCGCTCGGTGACGGAAGTGACCATCGTGTCGGTGGAGCAGTTCGCCTACTCCGAGTTCCTGATGTCGCTCCCTGAGCAGACCGCCTTTTACGCCGTGGGTCTCGACCCGCTCGAAGGGCTGGCCGCGGTGGAACTCAACCCCACGGTGGCCTTCACGCTCGTCGATCGACTGCTCGGCGGCACCGGCGAGACGACCGGGCTGTCGCGTCCGCTGACGGAGATCGAGCAGAACGTCATCGACTCGGTCATGAAGCTGCTGCTCGACGCGCTGTCGGACGTCTGGCGAGTGGTGACCGAAGTCAACTTCCGCATCCAGGGGCGTGAGACGCGGCCGCAGATGCTGCAGGTCATGGGTCCGAACGAGATCGTGGTGCTCCTCGGCTTCGACGTGAAGGTGGCCGACTCGCGCGGCATGCTCAACCTGTGCATCCCCGCGACCGCCATCGAGGCGACGGGCGACCGCTTCGTGCAGGGCTCGCAGCGCACGCGCCGTCAGCCCACGAAGGACGAGGAAGCCTGGCTCACCGCCAATCTGGGCCGCGTGACCGTGCCGGTGACAGCCATGCTCGAGACGACGCTGGCCGCCGAGGAACTGCTCAAACTGCGTCCCGGTGACATCGTCGCGCTCGGCCACTCGGTGAACCAGCCGATCGACGTGCTGGTCGGAAAGATCAGTCGCTTTGCCGGACGGCTGGCGCAGAACGGCCACAGCATGGCCGTCCGCGTCGAGTCGCGCGGCGCGAAAGGAGCCGTGGCATGACGTCCGAGCTCTCGGCAGCCCTCGCCAGTGAACTGGCGGGTGTCCTCGGGGCACTGCTCGACACGCAGGTGGTCACGACTCCCACCGAGGAGCGGGTCAGCGGCCGCCACTGGAAGGCGACGATCAAGTCGGACGCGCCGGCGCACGGCACGGCGGTGCTGTGCCTCGACGAGGTCGGGGCGACGGCGTTGACGGCCCTCATCATGGGCCTCACCCAGACGCCGCCCGAGGCGTCGACGCAGGACACGCTGCAGGAAGCGCTCACGCAGGCGCTGTCGTCGACCTCGTTCAAGGAAGTCACGCACGGCGTGCTGCTGCGCGTCGTCAGGCTCGAACCGACCGACGAGAAGCCCGGCGCCGCCGTGGCCGCCTGCACCTTCGAGGCCGCGGGCCTGGCCGCACCGGTGATGGTCTCGTTCGGCGGCGCGCTGGACCTGTCGGCGGCCGAAGCGGCCGCCGTGGCCGATGCCGCTGCCGTGCACTCGGCGCGCGAGGGCGCGGCCGCGCTGGAATCGGCAGCGGATCGCATCGACGTCATCCTCGACATCGATCTGCCCCTCATCGTCAGATTCGGCCGAACCGAGCTGCCCTTGAAGACGCTGGCGCGAATGGGCCCGGGATCGCTCATCGACCTGGGCCGCTCGGCGGACGACCCGGTGGACGTGCTGGTGAGCAACCGCGTCGTGGCGCGGGGGGAAGTGGTGATCGTGGGCGGCAACTACGGCGTGCGCATTCTCGACGTCGTGAGCCCCAAGGAACGTATCCGTTCGATGGAGGCATGACGTGGAACAGTTCGGGATGCTCAGTCCTCAGATGCAACAGGTGGTGGTTGGCGTTGGCGGCGGCGTGATGATCGCGCTGCAGCTGGCGGCCGTGGTCGCGCTGTGGCTGCAGCGCCGCACGGTGCGCGGCCTCGACGGGCGCGTCGCGCACCTGTCGGCCGCGATGGCGCTCCTCACCGACACGCTCGAGGGTGGTCTGCACGACGTGGCCCGCGAGGTGTCGCGGCTCGGCGCGCAGCCGGCAGCGGTGCCGCTGGTGCCGCGCAACCGCACGGCGGCGCAGCGCCGCGTCCGGGGCGCCGCCAAGCGCGGCCGCACGGTGCGCGAGATCGCGGCGGCCGAGCAGATGTCCGAAGGCGAGGTGCGCCTGATGCTGCAGGCGGCGGCGCGCGAGATCAAGGAGCCGTCGGCTCATGCCGAGATGCGCTGACGCCTCGTGCGTCCGCTGGCGCCCGGCACTCGGTGTCTGGGGTGGCGTCCGGCTGAACGGCACGTGGTACTGCTCGCGGTCGTGCGCGACGTCAGCCGTCCGGCGCGGGCTCGAGTCTCCGCCCGCCGTCAGTGAATCGGCCGCGGCCTTGAAGCCTTTACGGGTGGGCGCGCTCCTGCGCCACCTCGGCGCCATCACGCAGACGCAACTCGACGCGGCGTTGGCGAGCCAGCGCCACAGCGGTCTGCGGCTCGGGGCCGAGCTGCAGCGTCTCGGATTCGTGTCGAGCGCCACGCTGGTCCGCGCGCTCGCCGCGCAGGCCGGCGTCAGCTTTCTCACTGCGGTCGACGTGGCGCGGGTGCGCCGCGCGCCCGGCGGCTTGTCGGCCGAGATGGTGCGGGCCCTCGGTCTGCTGCCGTTCGAGGCCCAGGACCGCCGTCTGCACGTGATCTGCACCGCGCCGCTGCCGCGGCCCGCGCTGCGCGCGCTGGCGCGGCTCACCGGCTGGACCGCGGAGCCGTTTCTGGTGGACGACGAGGTCTGGGAGCGCGCGCTCGAGCACTACGAGCCGGCCGCGCTCGACGAACGCCACCAGACCGAGGTGGTGCAGGACGTCGCGGCCGCCTCGGCGCACGTCGTGGCGGCGGCCGCGGCTGGCCGCAATACCGTGGTGCGGTACGCGGGCTGCGGCGATTTCGTCTGGGTGCGCGTCGAAGGCGACGCGCGAACGCAGGACGTACTGATTCAGAGTCTTCCAGAGGAGCGTCGATGCCAGGCGGAGCCTACAGCGCACTGAGCGGGATGAGGACGCGGCTCGAGGATCTCGACCGCCTCGCCTCGGACATTGCCAACGTCGGCACCTCGGGCTACAAGACCGAGCGCGCTGCCACCGTCGCCGCCGAGCGACCGTCGTTCCGTGCCGTGCTCGACTCCGCCGTGGACGTCACCGGCGGTGGCACGCGGCTCGATTTCCGACCCGGCACGATTACCACCACCGGACGGGATCTCGACGCGGCCATCGAAGGGGCCGGCTTCTTCGCCGTCACCACGCCTGCGGGTGAGCGCTACACGCGCAACGGGTCGTTCGTGCGCCGCGCCGACGGCGTGCTCACCACGGGCGACGGCCTGCCGCTCGTACCAGCCGGCCCACCGACCAACCCTCCCGGCCAGATTCGGGTCGGCACGGGTCAGATCTCGATCAGCGAGGACGGCACCGTGAAAGCCGGCGACCTGATCGCCGGTCGACTGAAGACGGTGTCGTTTGCGTCGGAAGACGACCTCGAGCGTGAGTCGGGCATCCGCTTCCGAGCGAAAGCCGGCGTCACGCCTGCCGTGGCGTCGCCGCGTGTCGTCGGCGGCGCGCTCGAGCAGTCGAACGTGACGATGGTAGACCGGATGGTGGCGCTCACCGAGGTGCAGCGCACGTTCGAGGCGCTGCAGCGCGGCGTGTCGGTGCTGATGAACGACATCGATGCGCGGGCCATCAACGAATTGGGACGCAGATAAGGCCGGCGCTTCGCGCCGGTGGGGCGGGTAGGGCGGGTAAGGCGGGTGGGTAAGGCGAGCGTTTTCGTAGAGGCGGGTCTTTAGACACGCCCGACAGGTGTAGAGGGCGGGCTTCCGACCGCCCTGGCAGGAGACGACATGATTCGAGCGTTGTACACCGCGGCGAGCGGCATGAATGCCCAGCAGGCGAACATCGACAATATCGCCCACAACCTGGCCAACGTGAACACGACGGGGTTCAAGAAGTCCCGCGTCGAGTTCGAGGACCTCGTCTACCAGCAGATCAAGGCGGCGGGCTCGCCGTCGTCCTCGGAAGGCGAGTCGCCGATCGGGCTCGAAACCGGCCTCGGCACGCGCGCGGTGGCGACGGCGCGCAACTTCACGAGCGGCAACCTGCGTTCGACGGGGTCCACGCTCGACCTCGCCATCGAAGGCTCGGGGTTCTTCCAGGTGTCGCTGCCCGGCGGCGAGACCGGCTACACGCGCGCCGGCATGTTCCACGTGAGCGGCCAGGGCGAGGTGGTGACGAACGAGGGCTACAGCCTCGAGCCGGCCATCACGATTCCGCCCAACGCGACGTCGGTCACGATTTCGAAGGACGGCATCGTCTCGGTCAGCATTCCCGGCCAGGGCGCCCCGCAGCAGCTCGGCACGATCGAGGTCGCGCAGTTCCAGAACCCGGCTGGCCTCGAAGCGCGCGGCGGCAACATCTTCGTGGTGACCAACGCCTCGGGCGACCCGACGACCGGCGTGCCCGGAACCGATGGTCTCGGCACGCTGGTGCAGGGTTTCGTCGAAGACTCGAACGTCAGCGTCGTCGAGGAGATGGTCAACATGATCCTCGGCCAGCGCGCCTACGAGGCCAACTCGAAGATCATTCGCGCCGCTGACGAGATGCTGCAGCAGGTCAACGGGTTGGCACGGTAGCCATGAGACAGGCCCTCGCGATCGCGTGCGCCTGGCTGGCGCTGCCCGCGGCCGGCGCCGTGGCGGCCGATCCGGCTGCCGCCGGCGTGGAGCGTGTTCGCGAGGCGGTGGCGGTGGCGGTGGCGCAGCGATTTGGCGTGGCCGCCGAGGGGCGCGTGGTGGTGGAAGACCTGCGATCGGAGGCGGGTGAGGCAGTCGATCTCGTGGCGATCCCCGATCCGGGTGCCCGCACCGGCCGGCCGGCGCAGTTCGCACTGCGCTCGGGCAGCCGGCGGGTGGGCACGGCCGTGGCGCGCGTCATCGTGTCGGTTCCGCACGTCAAAGTCACGGCGCCGGTGGCGCGCGACGGCGCGATTGTGGCCGACGCCGTGCAACAGGTGGACGGAGCGGTTGGCGGCGTGCGGTTCGAAGCGCTGCCGGCGCTCGACGACGTGATCGGCGCCCACGCGCGGCGAGCGCTCGTGCCCGGCGACGTGCTCTCGCACGCCGTCGTGACGGTGCCGGACGCCGTGAAGGCGGGCGACGAAGTGAAAGTGGTGGCGCGCGTCGGCGCGCTCGAGGCCTGGGGCCTGGGGCGCGCGTCGGGCAGCGGCCGGGTGGGCGACGTGGTGCGGATTACACGCGGCGGCGCGCGTGGGTTGCAGCCGGCGCGGGTGCTGGCGGCCGGCGTCGTGCAGGTGCTGCTGGAGCAGCCGCAGGAGATTCGATGATGAGACGCAACGGGACGGGACGCGCGCTGGTAATTGGCGTCGTGCTTGGCACGGCGCTGGCGCTGCTGGCCGGTCCGGCCCTCGCCCAGAACGCGAGCCAGAGCCAGCCGAAGAGCGACGACTACGCGCAGGTGCTGCAGCGATATCTGCAGGCCGCACGCGCCACGCCGGCAACCCCTGACACGAGCTGGGCGGCGGGGCTCTTCGCCGACGTGCGCGCCCGGCGGCTCAACGATCTCGTGACCGTGCGCGTGGTCGAGAACATCTCGGCCTCGGGCAGTGCCGATTCGGCACTGGACAAGAAGAGCAACGGCTCGGCCTCGGTGACGAACCTGTTCGGCGCCGAGAACAAGTTTCCCGGATGGCTCGATGCGACGTCGCTCGCGGCCATCGGAGCCAACACCGGTTTCACCGGGAGCGGTTCCACCGCCCGCGCCGGGTCGCTCACCGCAGTGATCACGACGCGAGTCACCGAGGTGCTGCCCAACGGCGATCTCGTGCTCGAAGGGATTCGCCAGGTGGACATCAACGGCGACCAGCAGTTCATCGTCCTGAGCGGGATCGTGCGCACCGCCGACATCGGCCCGGGTAACGTCGTGGCCTCGACTGCTGTCGGGCAGATGCAGATTCGCTATTTCGGCAAGGGTCTGATGAAGGACAACCTCAATCCGGGGTGGTTGATCCGCGCCCTGAACAAGGTCTTCTGACATGCACAGGCATCTCCGCACGTTCATCTCGTTCGGTCTGGTCGTCGCCAGCGCCGGTCTGTCCGCCGAAGTCGGCGCCGGAGGCGGCACGCGGCTGAAGGACATCGCCGCGCTGCAGGGCCCGGCCGCCACGCCAGCGCTCGGCTACGGTCTCGTGGTCGGCCTCAACAAGACCGGTGACCGCAGGCAGACGGTTTTCTCCGCGCAGACGCTGGCCAGCATGCTCGAGCGGTTTGGCGTGGCCGTGTCGCCCAACGCGATGAAGATCGAGAACATTGCCGCGGTGGTCGTCACCGCCGAAATCGGCCCCTACATGCAGAACGGCGGGCGCATCGACGTCGTGGCCTCGTCGATCGGCGACGCGCGGAGCCTGCAGGGCGGGACGCTGCTGCCGACCCCGCTTCGCGGGCCCGATGGATCGGTGATGGCCCTGGCGCAGGGGCCGCTGTCGATTGGCGGTTTCGGCGCGGGCCGTGGCGACAACTCGGTGGCGGTGAACCACCTCACGGTGGGACGTGTTCCGCGCGGCGCGCTGCTGCAGGCGGCTCGTCCGGCGATCTTGTCGGGGCTCGAGACGCTCGTCCTGGCCCTCTACGAACCGGACTTCGCGTCGGCCTCGCGCGTCGCGGCGGCGATCAACATGGAGCTCGGTGCCGACGCCGCGCACGCGCTCGACGCCGGCTCGGTGAGCGTGCAGGTGCCGACCGCGTACAAGAGCAGCCTGGCCGAGCTGATTGCGCGCCTCGAGCCGCTGTCGGTGAATATCGATGCGGCGGCAAGGGTGGTGATCAACGAGCGCACGGGTACCGTGGTCATGGGCGGCGACGTCCGCATCGGCGCCGCGGCCGTGGCGCACGGCAACCTCTCGGTGCGGATTTCGACACGTTTCGACGTGTCGCAGCCGGCGCCGTTCTCGCAGGGCAGCACCAAGGTGGTGCCCCAGACGAATGTCGACGTCGACGAGGGCGACAACAAGCTGATCGCGCTCGAGGCTGGCACGACGCTGACTGACGTCGTGAGAGCCCTGAACGGCCTGGGCGCGACGCCGCGCGACATCATCGCCATCATGCAGGCGCTCAAGGCCGCGGGCGCCCTGCGGGCGGAGCTGGTGATCCTGTGAGCCTGGGCCCGGCAATCAAGCCGGTGGACGGCACCGCCCCGGCGGAGCAGACGCAGCCGGCGAGCCCGGCCGGGCAGCGCCTCGCACGCCTGGCCGGCGAGTTCGAGTCGATGCTGCTCGTGCAGATGTTGCGCGAGATGCGGAAGTCGGGTTCCTGGAAGGACGAGGACGAAGACAAGGCCGGGTTCGGCGCCGAGTCGCTCTTCGACACCCTCGACGTGGAGATGGCGTCGTACATCGCCAAAGTGCAAGGCTTCGGCCTCGAGAAGTCGCTGGTGAGACAAGTCACGGGCGGCGGGGCAGATGCTGCACGTGGCCGCGGGTCTTTAGACCCGCCTCATGATGAAGGTGGTGATGCGCTCCCGCATCTGACCGATCGGGTGACGACCAGCCCCTTCGGCTGGCGGCGCGACCCGTTTTCCGGTGCCGCAACGTACCATCGGGGCGTGGACCTGCGCGCCGCATACGGCGAGCCCATCGGGGCCGCCGACGCTGGCACCGTGGTCTTTGCCGGCGAGCAGGGCGGCTACGGGCAGACGGTCGTCGTAGCGCACGCGGGCGGCGTGCGGACGCGCTACGCGCACCTGTCGGCGGTGACGGCCCAGGTGGGCGCGGAGGTGCGGGCGGGCGAGGACATCGGCCGGGCCGGCCGCAGCGGTCGGGCGACCGGCACACATCTGCACTTCGAGGTGACCCAGAACGGGCGTCCCATCGACCCGGAGCGGTACAGTCCGGGGGGCCTAAAGCCCGAGCGGCTTATTGCCGATTGGGGGGTTGGCACTGGACCCACCTTCCCCAGGGTCCCTGAGGATCCGCGAGTCTCCGCCACGGGCTCGCACGAGGCTCCGCCTCGCGATGGCAGTATCTCTTTCCCCGCTACGTGGGGGGAGACCGGGAGACGATGATGAAAATCGAGGGTAATCGACCCACACATGAGGCCGAAGCGTTGACCCGCACGGACACGTTGAAGGGCCAGAAGCCTGGGACGAACCGTGCAGCCGAGGCCGCCGACCGGGTCGAGGTGTCCGCGGACGCCCAGAAGGCCCAGGGTCTCGTGGCCAGCGCGGTGAAAGCCGTGCAGGAGTTGCCTGACGTGCGAGCCGAAGCGGTGGCGCGCGGTCGTGCGAAGCTCGAATCGGGCGAGCTTGGCGCCGACGCCGGCAAGCTGGCCGACGCCATCATCGATGATCTGCTGAAGTAGTCATGACCTCTCGCGCGGTCTCGGCGACGATGCGGCTGCGGCTTGCCTTGGAAGGGGCGGCCGAGTCGCTGGCGCACGCGCAGGTGGAAGGCCTGCTCGCGAGCGAAGGCGCTCTCGAGTTTGCGCTTGCCGAGCTGCTGCCCATGGAGCATCTCGACGCCGTCGAGCGCGACGCCGTCCGGCACGAGCTCGAAGCCGCCGAGCGGGCGCTGCTGCGCTGCCGCCGCCTCGGTTCCACGCTGTCCGACTACGTGCGTCTCACGCTGGCCGCGCACGCGACGGCGAGCGGCGCCTCCGGCTATGCGCCGAGCGCGCGCAGCGACGCCGGGTACGCCGGCCGCGGCGTCAACGCGAGGGTCTGATGTCCGGCCTCTATAGCAGTCTCACGATGGCCGCCCGCGCCCTCTCGGCGCAGCAGCTCGGCCTCGAGCTAACCGGCAACAACATCGCCAACGTCAACACCGTCGGCTACGCGCGGCGCACCATCGACTTCGCGGCCGTCAAGCCGGAGAGCTCGCTGAGCGCCGGCAACGGTGTCGAGGTGACCGGCATTCGTTCCATTCGCGACCGCCTGCTCGAGCGCCGCGTCCTCGAGGAAGTGCCCACCGAGGGCCGCTCGCAAGCGCTCGCCGAAATCCTGCAGGTCGTCGAGTCAGGCATCGGTGCCACCGGCAAGTCCATCGACGGGCGGCTCACCGAAATGTTCGGGTCGTTCTCGCGCCTCGCTGACGCCCCCACGTCTGCGGTGGCGCGGGCCGACGTGCTCGACACGGCCGCCGAGCTCACGCAGTCGTTGCACGAGATGGCGGGGCGGCTCTCCGGCGCGCAGCGGCAGGCTGACACCCGCGTGCGCGGCGCCGTCGAGGAGATCAACGCGCTGGTGGATCAGATTTCGTCGATCAACCACGCGATCGGCGCCTCCGGACCGGAGGCACGTCTGCCGCTGCAGGATCACCTGTCCACCCTGTTGCGCGATCTCAACAACCTCGTGAGCGTGGACGTCGTCGGGCGGCCCGATGGCAGCGTGGACCTCACCGTCGGCAGCGGCCGCGCGCTCCTCATCGGCGACGAGACCTACCGGCTCGAGGCGGTGTCGCAGCCGCCGAGCGGCTGGGCGGCCGTGGAAACCGCTGGCGTCGACATCACGTCCGAGCTCCGCGCCGGCCGGCTGGTCGGCGCCATCGAGGCGCGCGACGTCAACATCCCGGATTACTTGACCCGGCTCGACACGGTGGCGTACGAGCTCGTGAACCAGGTCAACACGCTGCACCGAAGCGGCTTCGATCAGCTCGGCAACATCAACCAGAATTTCTTCACGCCGCTGGCTGGCGTGGACGGTGCGGCGCGCCTCATCGAAGTGGACCCCGCCGTGGAGGCGGACAGCCGGTTGATTGCCGCCGCCGGCGTCAACGAGGTGGGCGACAACACGGTGGCCAAGAGCCTGGCCAATCTGCGCGACGCGCTGGTGCTCGAGGGCAACAGCGCCACGCTCGTCGATTCGTGGAGCCACCTGGCGTTCCGCGTCGGCCGCGACACGCGCGCCGCCGTCGACGGCTTGAAGGCCCAGAGCGACATCGTCTCGCAGATCGACGCGCTGCGCGACTCCGTGTCGGGCGTGTCGCTCGACGAAGAGGCGATGCAGATGATCAAGTTCCAGCGCGCCTACGAGGCCAACGCTCGCTTCTTCAGCACCGTGGACCAGACGTTGTCGGTCCTGTTCTCGATCGTCGGGCGGTAGGGGAGCGAACAATGCGACTGACGTTTGCGGCCACGATGCGCGACACCTACGACGGCATCGCCACGGCCGCCGAGCGCATGATCAAGTACCAGCGCCAGGTGTCCACGGGTATCCGCGTGGCGCAGCCGAGCGACGACCCCTCGGCCACTGCGACGGTCATCAGCGAAAAGGCGGCCCGCGCGGCGTACGAGCAGTACACGCAGTCCGGCGACTCGGCGGAGTCGAGACTCGCCGTGGCCGATACGCTGCTGTCCGACATCATCGACAAGCTGAGCGCCGCGCGCACCGCCATCCTGAGCGTGGAAGGATCCGAGACCACCGACGCGCAGCGCGAGAGCGGCGCCCAGGAGCTGGCGTCGTTGCGCGACGCGATCCTCGAGGACTTGACGACGTCGTTCCGCGGCACCTACGTCTTCGGCGGCGCCGCCGCTACGGTGCGCCCCTATAGCAAGGACGTCAACGGCGTGGTGCAGGCCTACGCGGGCTCGACGCGCGAGGTGACGGTCGATGTCGATCGGGGCCGGCCAGTGACGATCGTGTTCGACGGGTCGGCGATTGCCAAGGGTAACGACGCCGCGGATGTGTTCGCGGCGTTCGAAGACGCCATCGCGGCCGCCAGGGTCGGCGACACCGACGTTTTACAAAACGCCTCGAACGCAATGATGCGAGCCTTCGACCGCACCAGCCAGGCACAGAGCTCGGTGGGGACGAACCTGCGGGCGATCGGGGATCACACCGCACAACTCGAAGAGGCCGGCCGCGCCAGCAAGGCGCGGGTGGCGTCCCTCGAGGAGGCGAACATGGCCGAAGCCATCTCGGGCCTGCAGCAGTCGGAAACCGCGTATCAGGCCGCGCTTGGCGCGGCGGCGCGCACCACGCGCCGTTCGCTGTTCGACTATCTGGGGTTCTAGCCCGTGCGAAGCGCTGCGCAGCCCGTGCCGGTCGATCAGGACGCCTCGTCACCCGACGTGCGCGAGGGCCTTGCGCGCAACGCGGTCACGTTTCCCGATGGTATTCCCGGCTTCGAGGCGTGCCGCCGCTTCGTGCTCCTGGCCGCCGACTCGAGCGCGCCGCTCCAGCGCCTCGAGGCAATCGAGGGTCCCGAAGCGGCGTTCCTCGGCATCGATCCCCGTCTCGTGCTGGCGGGCTACCGCTGCCGGCTGACCGAGGCCGACCTGCGCGCGCTCGGCGCCGACTCCGAGACGACGCTCCTGTGGTTCGCCATCATCTCCGCGGAGGCCGACGGCACGCTCGTCGCCAACCTCCGCGCGCCCATCGCCATCAACCCCCAGCGCATGATCGGCCGACAGGTATTGCCCGACGACGGGCTGTACCCCATCCGACACGTGCTGGGTGGCAAGGCGTGAACCATGCTGGTCTTCACGCGCCGGAGGCACGAAGCCATCCGGATCGGTGATCGGATCGAAGTCCGTGTCCTGCGCATCGGGCGAGACGGCGTGCGCATCGGCATCACCGCACCGCCCGACGTGCCGGTCCACCGCGAAGAAATCTACGACGAGATCCGCGCCGCCAACCGCGCCGCCGTTGCGCCGCAGGGAGACCTGTCGGCGCTGGCCGAGCGTCTGAGGCGGCCGTGAGGATCCGTGACTGGCGCTACGCCGAGACCCCGGCGGTCGAGGCGCTATACGACGCCGAACGGCGTCAGTGGTTGAGCGAGCTCGGCTGGGATACCACCGAGGCGTGGACGGAGATCGAGGGTGCGCGCGCCGCCGGCCGCCTGCCGGGGCTGCTGGCGGTGGACGATCGCGGCAGCATCTGCGGTTGGACCTATTTCCTGATCGACGACCGCATCGCGCAGGTGGGGAGCCTCGTCGGCGAGTCCGCCGAGGCGACACGAGCGCTCATCGATTCTGTAATCGCGCGCGCCACCGGCCACGCCGAGTGCGTGACCTGTTTCTCGTACAACCGCGCGCCGGGGCTCGAGGCGGCGCTCGCTGCCCACGGCTTCGAGATCACGCGGTATCACTATCTGTCGTGCAGCGCGAACGCGCTCGATCCTTTCCGTCCAGATGGCGCCGACGCGTGGCGCCACGGCGACGAGCGGCCGGCCGCCGAGCTGCTGCGCGCCGCCTACGGATCGAACGGCCGCTTCTTCGCGGCGCACGGCCTCGCGCACGAGTGGCAGCGCTACGTCCACAATCTGGTGGCGTTTCCCGGCTGCGGCTCGTTCGATCGTATGGCGACGCGCGTGCTGCGCGAGGACGGGCGGATGGCGGCGCTCGTGATGATGACCGCGCTCGGTCCCGGCGTCGCGCACGTGGCGCAGGTGGCCGTGCATCCCGAGCGCCGCGGGCAGGGCCTGGCCGGGAAGCTGCTCGATCGCGCGCTGGCACTTGCGCACGCCGCCGGGCGCTCACGTGCCACGCTGCTCGTCGAGGAGGGCGCCAGCGCGGCGCGCACACTCTACGCCCGTCGCGGCTTCCGTCCCTGCGCCACGTTCATCGCCGCCCGGCGCGAACTGCGGTAGCCCTCGCCGTCACGTCGAGAACGACCCGGAAATTCTGTGCACCTCGCCGCGGCTCGCGCCGGTACGGCGCTTGCTCCCAATTGCGACTGCCGTGTTCAGCGAGTCCATACTTTCGGCCAACCTCGCCGCGCTCGAGCGCGTTCAGGGTCGCCGCCCCACGCTGACGGGGCTCGACCCCGACCGCGTGCGCGCGATTCCCGATGATGCCGCGGGATTGCAGCTTGAACTCTCGACATCTACTGGCAGCTGGGTCCCGCTCCAAGGACCGGTCGTCACGCAGTTTCCGAAGCAGTTGCTCGTCATTGGGCCAGCGCTCGGCGCGGTGCTGGATCAGATCGAAGGTGTCGGTGCGGCGACACGTGTCGTCGCCATCGAGCCCGATCCTGGCGTCGCCGTTCTCATGCTCGCGCGCCGCGACTGGACCAGCTGGATCGAGCAGGGAAGCCTCCGGTTGCTCACCGGACCCGACTACGGTGGCGCGGCGAATTGCGCCAGGTCGGTGGACGTATCCGAGCCGCCGCAGCTGCTCGTGAGTCCTGAGCTGGCGCATCATCGCCCCGACGACGTGGCTGCCGCGCGTGTCGTCGCCGAGCGGCTCATCTCCGAGGCAGAGAAGAACGCGAGCGCTCGCAAGCGATTCGCAGGCCCGTACCTGCTGCAGTCGCTCGGCAACCTCCCGGTGATCGCGCGCGAGAGCAACGTGGCGGCGCTCGACGGGGTATGTGCCAGCCGGCCCGCCGTGATCGTTGGAGCCGGCCCGTCGCTGGACGACAACCTGCCCGCGCTGGCGGCACTGCAGGACCACGCGGTTATCGTCGCCGCCGACACGACGCTCCGGCCGCTGCTCGCGGGCGGCGTGCGCCCGCACATCATGGTCGCCGTCGACCCCTCGCCGCTCAACGCGCAGCACCTGACCGGCGTGGAGGCGTTGGACGACATCTGGCTCGCCGCGGAAGGCAGCCTCCATCCGTCCGCCTTCGGCGGATTCGCCGGGCGGATCTTCACGTTCAAGGTGAGCGACCACCAGCCATGGCCGTGGCTCAGGGCGCTGGGATGTGACCGGGGCCTGCTGCAGACCTGGGGATCGGTGGCCACGTCGGCGTTCGATTTGGCCCGTCGCATGGGTTGTGATCCCATCATCTACGCCGGACTCGACCTCTCCTTTCCCGTGCGCCGGCCGTATTGCGCCAACACCATCTACGACGCCCTGTGGCGCGACGCGATGGCGCAGTACGGATGCACGTGGCAACAGTTGGTCGATGAGTACTTCGGGCGCCCCGGCAACAAGCTCCGGCGCCCCGATATTCACGGCGCGTCGGTCGCGACGTCGGCTCACCTCGTGTCCTTCCGGGACTGGCTGGTCGAACAGACCGCAGGCGACGGCACGCGCCGCTTCATCAACGCGACCGGCGCGGGGATTCTCCACGGTGGCCGCATCGTCCAGTCGACGCTGGAGGGAGCACTGGCCAACGCGCCTGCGATCGGCGGCCTGCGCGAGGTGATACGTGCCGCACACGCATCCGGCTTGATCGCGGGTCATGTGGTTGCAGCCGCCGTCGACCAACTGGTCGCGAACATCGACGCGCCGCCCGGCGCGGCGCACGTCGCGCGGTGGATCGAGTTCACGGCAGGCACCGTCACCGCCGCCGAGGTCCGCGAACGACTCGAGGCCGCCTCGAGCGCGATGATCCGGTAGCACCGGCTGCGAATCGGGGTGTCGGTCCACCGACCCCCGTCGGTCGGCCGGCAGCCTTCGCCACGTCACGCGCGCCGATTCGCGCCTTTCCCATCTTTCTCGCCGCCGCGTGCGCTGGCACATCGCTTGCGACCTTCCCGGCACGTTCGCCAGGGATGTCCTGGGCGCAACCGCTTACAGGAGAGCCTGAGGCAGCCGCATGGCGAGACCACGCATCTGCATCGTGTCACCCGAGTTCATCGGTCCATTTCCCAACGGTGGTGTGGGCACTGCCTGCTACTGGGAGGCGATGATTCTCGGACGGGCCGGCTACGACGTCACCGTGCTGTACACGGGGCCGACCGAACGGGAAACGCCGGAACACTGGGAAGAGCATTTCGCGGCGACGGCGCCGTTCCACTACGAGGATCTCGTTCGCAGAACTGCGGCAGCCGACATCGCCCGTCTGGCGCCCTACGAACAGGCGTGCACCCAGGAGCGCACGGCCGAGCAGGTCCTGGCGTGGCTTCAGAGGCGGCAATTCGATCTCGTCCTGTTCCAGGAATTCCTCGGCCACGGCGGACGCGCGTTGCAGGCCCGCCGCAGCGGCGTGGCGCTCAGCGGCACGCGGGCAGCGACGACCTTGCACTCCTGCCGGCAATGGATCTACGAAGGCATGAAACGGCTACCGACCGGGCTCTTCGATCTCGCCGTCGATTTCCTGGAAAAGGAGAGCGCGCGACTCGCCGACCGCGTGGTGGCCCCGTCCCGTCACATGGCGACGTGGGCGGCCTCCCGGTGGCGACTGGCGGCGCCCGCGGCGGTCATCCCGTACTGCTATGACCCGGCGTTCGCGAAGGCACCCGAGGCGGTCACGCACGCGGGCCCGTTCCGTCACCTCGTCTTCTTCGGCAGGCTCGAAACCCGTAAGGGCGTGCACCTCTTCTGTCGCGCGCTCGTCGAGGACGCGGAGTTGCGGCAACACGTCGATCAGGTGACGTTTCTCGGCAAGCCGTCGAACGTCGAAGGCCGGCCCAGCGAGGAGTTCATCGCCGAGCACATGGCGAAGATCCCCGGCATCGAGTGGGAGGTCATTGGCAATCTCGGCTCGTTCGAAGCCCAGGCCTGGCTGACCCAGCAAACGAACATGCTCGTCGTGGCGCCCAGCCTGGTGGACAACCTGCCGTACGCGGTCATCGAGCTGCACACGCGCCGCATTCCCTTCGTGTCGACCAACATCGGCGGCATTCCCGAGATCGTCGGCGAGGCCAACCAGCATCAGCTGGCGCAGCCGACCGAGCAGGGACTGGGCGCAGTGATTCGCCGCATCTGCCGTGACGGGCAGCTCGACGTGGACTACCGCTCTGGCTTCAACGTGGCGACCGCCAACGCAGCGCACGTCGAGTTCGTCGGCAGCATGCTGGCCGAGCCGGCGCCGCGCGCCACCTTGACGCAGCCTTCCAAACTTCAGGTGGTCGTCACCAACGCCGCCGATGCCACGGTGCTGGCCGAGGTGCGTGCTCGAGTCACAGGCGCCGACCCGGCGACCCGTGCGGCACAATGGATCCGCTTCGAGGACTGGAAGACCGATCCCGGTACAGCGCCGGCGCTGTTCATCGACACCCGCGTGAACCCTGAAGTCGGGTGCGTTGACCGCCTGCTAACCGCGCTCGACCAGCCGGGCGTGGATGTCGTGACGTCGTACTTCGCGCGTCAGGACAACCAGGCGACGATGCGAGTCGTCGCACCCTACGGCGGATCGCTCGAGATCGGCTGGAAGCAGAACAAGTTCGGCGGCCCGTGCTTCGCCGCGCGCCCGAACACGTTCGCGGCCCTGCGCGATGCAGCCGTCAACGGAGCGTTCGCATTCTGGCCCGCGTACGCCGCGGTGGCCTGCCGCGGGATGTCGCTGAGCGTCATCCCGGCGCCCCTGTATACGGTCACGCCCGACGCGCTGGGGGTCAGCGGCCATGCAGAGCTGGAAGCGGTGGTGCACGAGTATCACTCGCACAGGCCCAGCGACTTCGACCTGGGTTGGACGTTGAAGTCGGCGCTGAGCACCACCCCCGTCACTCGTCCCTCATCGGCGGCTCGAGACGCGACGACCGGCGAAAGCGCCGGCCAGGAAGCAAACGGCCAGCAGGAAGGCTTTGGTTACGAGACGGTCGGCCGGGCGCTGTACGAGCACCTGATCTCGACGCCCGATGAGCTGCTCGCTGCGTACGCGGGCCTTAATCCAGAGACGGAGATGGACCCCTACGTGCGTGACTTCGCCCAGGTGAGAGCCCGTGTCGCGGAGGCTCTCGTGCGTTGGCGCAGTTCCGAACCACGCGTCTTCGTCTACGGCGCCGGCCAGCATACCCGGATGTTGCTCGCGCTCTGCCCGAAGCTCGGGCCGTACGTGGAGGGGTTCATCGATCGTCAGGCGGCCGGGCCGTTTCTGGGCAAGCCGTGCGTGACCCCGAACCAGTTTCGCAGCGACATGGCGGATGCGATCATCTATTCGTCGCGCGAGTTCGAGCACGAGATGTACGCGCGCCTCAGCGACGCCCGCGTCGAACACCTGCTGCTCTATCGAGAGTCACCACCGGCGCCGGAAGAAACGACAACCGCACGAGTGCGTAGCCGATTTGGTTCGTCGGCCGCAGACCCCGACGGACTGCGCGCGATGTATCAACCGCCGTCCTGGGCCACGGGGCACGTCAGCGGCGCAGACGCCACGTTCCTCCACGAGATGATTTGCGCCCTCCAGCCGGAAACGATCGTCGAACTTGGCGTTGCCTCCGGGGTCTCGTCCGCGGTCATCCTCCACGCTCTCGATCAGTTGCCGGCCGCCGAGCGCCGGGCTCTATACTCCGTTGACGTCAGACCGACGTGCTATTTCGACGAGGCCTACCAGACCGGGCAGGCGTGTCGTGAGATGTACCCGGCGGCGCGAGCCCATTGGCACACCGCGTTCGAGGCCGACGCGCGCGATACGGCCAAAGTGTTGCCTGCAGGCAGCGTGGACCTGACGTTCATCGACGCCAATCATTCGCATCCGTACCCGCTGTTGGATCTGCTCCAGGCGACGGCGTTCGCGAAGCCAGGGTCGTGGGTGATTTTCCACGATGTGGATCTCCCCATCCAGCATCCGCAGTTTCAGACCTACGGTCCGCGCTGGCTGTTTCACAAGTGGCCGTTCAACAAGATCAAGGCCTTCGACCGGTGGGCCTCCATCGGTGCGGTACAACTGCCGGAGGATCCCTCTGATCTGGTGCCAATGGCGCTGGCATTGCTCCAGAAACCCTGGGAGCAGGCCATCTGTCTGGAGGCTGCGGCGCTTCCGCCGGCCTTCGCAGCTGTGCAGGCAGCGTTGGAGGCGCGCGTGCAGCGGCCTGCGCTGGTTGCGTGATGAGCGACCGTTCCGAGTTCACCGTGTTGCTGTCGAGACAGCGCAGCGGCACCAACGCGCTGCGCTCGGTGCTGCGCACGCATCCGGAGATCTACTGCTTCGACGAGGTGTTCAAGCTCGCGACGCAGCGCGACGTGGACTTGCCAGCCAAGTTCGGCAACTACTTCAGCTTTCTCGAGCAGTACTGCGCCGGCGACATCCGGAGGATGTTCCCCGACCGTCACGCCGACACGTTCGCGGCGTATCTGGTGCATCTGCGCGAGCTGACGTCGAAGCGCCGCATCGTGATCGACGTCAAGTACAACAGCACCCACCACGTCACGGACGTCTGGCGTGAGATGGCCGAGCCCACGCTCCTCCCGCTGCTTAAGTCGCAAGGGATCGGCGTGCTGCACCTGACGCGGCGAAATCTTCTGCGCTGCCTGATCTCGAATGTGAAGGCGTGGCGCTCCCACCGCTACCATATCGAGAACGGCCGGCCTTTGCCTGACGTGCGCCTCGACCTGTCGGGAGCATGGACGCTGGCCCGGCTGGAGTCGTGGGCGGCGGAGGATGAAAGCATCGCGAGGGCGTTCGACGGCTACGGCTTCTACAAGCGCATCGATTACGCCGACATCTTCCCGGACGCAAGCGGGACACTCGACGAAAGGGCCCTTGCCGATCTCGCCGGCTGGTTCGCAGTCCCGAACGCTTTCACCAACCGACCGACGTTTACCAAGCTGTCGTCGCTGCCGCTCGACCAGACGATCGAGAACTTCGACGAGGTGCGGGCGACTCTGCGCGGCACGCGTTTCGAAGAGTGTCTCGAAGACGAGCCCGCCTATCGCGCGCCGTGCGGGGCCGATCGCTGAGATAGAAGGCCACGTACGATCTGTTCACGCCCGCGCCGTCGTAGGCGTCACGCACGCCTGAGCGTAGAGCCGATCGTAGGCCGCAAGCATCCGATCGGCGCTATAGCGCGCCTCGAACACCTGTCGCGCGTTGGTGCGGATCAGGGCGCGCAGCTCGGCCGTCATCGCGCTTGCGAGCGCCCCGGCCAGCTGGCGGGCATCGCCTGGAGCGAACAGGAAGCCGGTGCGCCCCTCGTCCACGGCCTCGGCGATTTCCGGAATCGCGCTTCCCACGACCGGCACGCCGGCGCGCAACGCCTCCAGCACCACGATCGGGAGCCCCTCGTTCAGCGACGGCAGCGCGAGGACGTCGGCCAGCGGCAGGTAGCGGCTGGTGTCGGCGCGGTACCCCAGCACGTGCACCCGGTCCACGACAGCGAGCTCGGCCGCGAGCGCGCGCAGCGGACCCGCGTCGCCGTCACCGATGAAGATGGCCGTCACGCCGTCGATCGACGCCAGTGCTCGAACGAGCAACGCCTGGTTCTTGCGGTCGCCGATCGTGCCGACGCACAGGACGATGGGGGAGCCGGCCGCGCGCAGCCGCTCGAACAGGGCGGCGTCATCTGGATCGGGCGTCGAGTCAGTCGGCGTCTCGTCGAGACCATAGGGTATGACGTGCACAGAGGCAGCGTCGAGACCGAGCGCGCGCAGCGTGTCGCGCGCGGCAACGGACGGTGTCACGACCGCATCCGCCAGCCCCAGCAGCGTGATATCGGTGGCCACCTGCTCCGGGGTCTTGTGGATTCCCCAGCCGTGCATGGTCTGGACCACGGGCACGTACGAGCCACGACCGAGCGCGAGCCTGGCTACGAGCGTCGGGATCGCCGCATGTGTGTGCGCGAGGTCGATTGCTCGCCCGTCCAGCAGGCGCCTCAACTCCCGAACCGCCTGCACGTTGAGGGCGACGTCCCGCGTGAACGTGGAGGTGACGGTGTGGAATGCCACGCCTTCGGCGTCGAGCTGCGCGAGATACTCGGGATAGGACTCGTAGCCGGCGTGTCGGCCGCTGTTGGCCACGACGATGACATCGTGTCCGGCCCGCCGCTGCGCGATCGCCAGGGCGGCGATGATTCGCCCGGCGCCGCCTTGCAGGAACGTGGAGACGTGAAGGATCCGCATTGTCGCAGCCGCTATTACACACCAGCGCGACGCCGCGTGACGTCAGCCGCGTCGATTGACGATGCGGGCGCCCTCGAGCGGCGGCGCCACGACGCGGCGGTACGCAGCGAGCGTCGATTCGCCCTTCTCCATGGACTCGGCGGCGAAGCGGCGCGCGTGTTCCGCGTCCTTGAGCGCCTGCAGCGACTGGCTGTCGGTGGCCAGGATGCGGGCCACGAGATCTCCGGCGCGCTGATGCAGTGCCGCGACCGCTTGAAAGACGGGGTCTCCCTGGAGTCGCTCGCGGGCCTCGACCAGCTGGACCCGCAGCGGCTTGAGGGTGTGCTCGATCGACACCAGGCTCGCCATCACCTTGTCACGCTCGTCGGCGAGGGCGGCCAACTCGACGACGCCGTTGTGAGATGCGGCATCGTGCCGGCTGGTATCGAGCCGCTCCAGCCGGTAGAGGAGGGCCATCTCGGCCTCCAGGCCGGCGCGGTACTCGAGCAGCACCTCGTCGAGATCAGCCGTCATGGCCGCGGCGGTGACGCGGAGGCCGACAACTGCACCCAGCCGTCGCGGACGGTGATCATCAGCTGCTGGACTTCTTCCAGCCCGCTCATATCGCGCTTGATCGTCACGTCGAGCAGGCGGTTCATCATGTAGTCGTACAGGCGATCGAGATCGAGCGCCATCTCGCCACCCTCGTCCAGGTTCAGCGTGTTGCGCAGCTCGCCGACGATGGCCAACGCCTTGGAAAGGGCGACGGCTCGTGACACCAGGTCCTTGCGTTCGTGCGCCTCACGGGCTTCGCCGAGGAACCGGATGCCGCCGTCGTACAGCATGACCACGAGCTCGAGCGGCGTGCGCGACTGGGCGTCGACGGTGCGGTAGGCGAGCGCGCCGCGCGACGCGGCCGACATCGTAGAACCGGGAATGCTGGACGTGCTCATATCAGAAGAGGCGGTATTGCCCGCTGAGTGAGGTCAGTGAGTTGACCTGACTGTTGAGGCGCTGCATGGCTTGATCGGCAGCAATGAACTCGGCCTGCAATGCGTTGCGCCGAATCGTGAGCTGGGCGTCCAGGACGTCCATGCGGCCCGAGATCTGCTTCACCTGGTCGTCGAGGCGGGTCTGGGCCTTCCGCACCAGGCCGCCGGAATCCATGTAGCGGGCCACCAGCTCCGACAGGTCGTCGAAGGCGCCGTCGGTCGCGCCATCGGCGGCGCCGGCAAACAGCTCCTGCACGGCCTCGGGCTTGGCCTTCACCGCGTCCGCGAACACCTTGGCGTCGATGGTCATCGAACCCGTACGGTCGAAGCCGATGCCGACGGCCGCGAGCTTGGTCAGCGTGCCGCCGCCGTGATCGCCCAGAATGGCCGCGCGCAGGTCGCTGTGCAGGCCGCGTACCACGGCTTCGCGGGCGACGTTCGTCTTGCCTTCGGTGGCGGCGGTGCGCTGCTCGTTCACCCACGCGACGAGGTCGTTGTAGGCCTTGGCGAACGCATCCACCTGCTTGCGGAGGCCGTCGACGTCGCGGGTGACGGTGACCTGCACCGTCTTGTCCTCGTCCTCGCCGTTGAGCGTGAGCGTGACGCCGGGCACGACGTCGGTGAGGGTGTTCGAGCTGCTGGTCGCGAGCACGTTGTTGACGGTCACTTCGGCGTCCGCGGCGTCCACGGCGTTGCCGTCGCCGGGCTCGCCGTAAGTATCGTTGGCGCCGCCGAAGGTGATTCCGCTGCCGAGGGTGCTGGTGAAGGTGAACGCGTTCTCCATGCCGGTCTGGGTCGCGGTCAGCACTAACCGGTAGTTGCCAGGGGAGACCTGCACGACCGAGGCGGACACACCGGCATCGGCTTCGTTGATGGCGTCGGCGAGCTCCCGCAGGGTCATGCTGCCGGCCGCGACGATGTTGATGGGCGGCTGTGAACCCACGAGCAAGGACAGCGTGCCGCCGGTCGTGACGACGGCGTCAGCGGTCGCGGTGCTCGTCGATGCCGTCACCTGCGCCTTGGCGCGGTGGTTGACCACGACGTCGTAAACGCCGGCGGTCGAGCCGGTGGATGTCGAAACTCCGACAATGGACGTGTCGCTGGATGCCGCCGTCAGCAGCGACAGCGAGTCGGGTGAGGCCAGGTGCTCGGCGGCGCTCTGGAGGCTGGAGAGCTTGCCGGCGAGGGCGCCGAGCTGGGTATTTTGCTGCTGCAGCGCCGCTTTCTTGGTGCCGAGCGCGGTGAACGGCGCCCGTTCCTGGACCATGACGGCCTCGAGGATGGCGCTGAAGTCGATGTTGTTGAAGCCGCTGAGTGTGACGGACGGCATACCTGCGCTCCCTTTAGATGGACATATCTAGCGAGAACCGGGCCAAAGGGAGAGGAGGGGCCGGGGGAGTCGCCTCCCCCGGCCTTTGGAACCCGGTTCGCGGAACTGCGGAACTACCGCAGCAGGGACAGGACCGACGCGCTCGACTGGTTCGCCTGCGCCAGAGCGGCAATGCCGGACTGGTTGAGGATGTTGTAACGCGTCAGGTTCGCCGATTCCTCCGCGATGTTGGCGTCGCGGATGCGGCTCTCGGCGGCCTTCTTGTTGACCACCTGCGACTGCGCCAGCGCGATGGCGAAGGTCAGGCGGTTCTGCAGGATACCGACCGAGTTCTGCACGTCGCCGAGCGCGTCGATGGCGCTCGCGATCTGGCCCAGCGAGGTCTGCGCGTCGCCCGAATCCGCCCAGCTCGCCGCGCCCAGCCCCAGCGCGACCGTGTTGGCCGCACCGACGCTGCCGGCGATGATCCCGTTGGCCGCCGTTGCTTCCGAGCTGACGAACACCGAGAAGCCGGCTGCCGTGTCGAGGCCGCCGACCGTGATTTCGCGGTCGATTTCGTCGATCACCTCGTTGTACTCGTCCTGCAGCTTGCCCAGGTCCACGCCGCCGGCCGACGACGACGCCTGGGAAGCCAGGGTCGCGAGACGGTCGAGGAGCAGCGACACGTTGTTCAGCGCGCCGTCCTTGATGTTGAGCACCGACAGACCGTCGTTGGCGTTGCGGATGCCCTGCGTCAGAATCGCCTGCTCGCTGCGGTAGTTGTTCGCGATGGCAAGGCCGGCCGCGTCGTCACCCGAGGTGTTGATGCGGTAACCGCTCGAGAGACGGTTCAGGGCCTTGTTCAGACCCAGGCTGCTGACCGTGAGGTTCGCCTGCGCGTTGGTCGAGGCGATGTTGCTGACAACTGAAAATGAAGCCATCTATCCGTTCCTCCGTGAGAATCGGGTCCGCATCCTTGCGGCCCGGCGGCCCCCTTCCAGGACGGCCACGAAACTTGGGGGGTAATCGGAAGGCCAGGCAGGTTCTTTAACGGGCCTTCCCTGATGGGGCGCCGGACGGCATGGTCGGTCCGCCGTCACCAGCGGTGGCGTGCAGCCGCGCGCATCGTGCGAAATCTGGTTGAAAAACCCTTGCGTGCCAGTGGCATGGCATGGCACGGCCGGCCGGAATCACGGTTGCACACTGTGCGCACTGTCCGCCATGGCTTCGACCGCCACCACCTTCGTGCCGTTTTCGCCGCCGAGCGTCGGGACCGACGAGATCGAGGAAGTCGTCGCGACCCTCGAATCGGGGTGGCTCACGACCGGCCCGCGGGTGCGCCGCTTCGAAGCGGAGTTTGCCGCCTACGCCGGCGCGCCACACGCGGTCGCGGTGAACTCGTGCACGGCGGCGCTGCACCTGTCCCTGCTCGCCGCTGGCGTCGGGCCAGGACATGAAGTCGTGACGACGCCGTTGACGTTCTGCTCCACCGCGAACGTCATCGTGCACGCCGGCGCCACACCGGTCTTCGCCGACATCGATCCCTCGACCTGGAATCTCGACCCCGCCGCTGCCGCGGAGCGCATCACCGGTGCGACGCGCGTGCTGCTGCCGGTGGATTACGCGGGACGTCCCGCAGACCTCGTGGCCTTCGAGCGCCTGGCGCGCGCCGGCGGCCTGGCGCTCGTCGAAGACGCCGCGCACTGCGTCGAGGGCGCGATCGGCCAGCGCAAGGTCGGCTCGATCGCCGACTTCACCTGCTTCAGCTTCTACGCGACCAAGAACCTCACGACGGGTGAGGGCGGCATGGTCACGGTGCGCGACGAGGCCGCGGCCGCGTTCGTCCGCACGGCGTCGCTTCACGGCATGAGCCGCGACGCGTGGACGCGCTATGCGCCCGGCGGCAGCCCGCACTACGACGTGGCGATGCCAGGCTTCAAATACAACATGATGGATCTGCAGGCCGCAATCGGCCTGCGCCAGTTGCCGCGTCTCGGCGCGATGCACGCGCGGCGCGAAGCCATCTGCGCCCGCTACGACGCGGGCCTGGAGGATCTCCCGCTCTTCCGTCCGGCGCCGCCGGCAGCCGGCACCCTCCACGCCCGCCATCTCTACCCGGTGCTCGTCGACGCCTCTCTCTGCGGGATGTCGCGCGACGAGCTGCAGCAGCGGATGCGCGAGGCGGGTGTGGACACGAGCATCCACTTCCGCGCGGTGCACCTGCACTCGTATTACCGCGAGAGGTTCGGCTTCACCCGCGGCATGTTTCCCCACGCCGAGGCGGTGTCGGACTCGACGCTCTCGCTTCCACTGTCTCCGGCCATGCCCGACGGCGACGTCGATCGGGTCATCGAAGCCCTGCATGACTGCCTCGACTGACCTGCGCGTGTTGTTCCGCGCGCCGGCGGGCCCCCGGCGCGGCTTCGGTCACCTGGTGCGGTGCCGTTCCCTGGCGCGTGCGCTGGGTGCGAACCCGCTCATCGCCATCCGCGGCGGTGACCGGGCGCGTACGGCGGCGCGCACGCTCGGCTTCGAGCTCGTCGCCGGATCGCCGGCCACGGCCATCGGCCACGTAGCGCCCAATGTGCTGGTGGTCGACGACCCGATTGCCGCCGACGCGCGCCGCTGGATCGCGTGCGCGCGTCGCAACGGTGTCGGCGTGGTGACGGTGCACGACCTGGGGCTGGGTGCGGCGGAGGGCGATCTAGTCGTCGACGGGAGCGTGGTGCGCGCCGCGACATGGGGCGGATGGGGCGGGTCTGAAGACCCGCGGCCACAACGAGGAGACCCGCGACCGCGGGTGTTGCGCGGACCGCGCTTTGCCATCCTCGACCCCGCCTTCTCGTCGGTCCGTCGCGCACCGCGTCACGGCCTGGAGCCGCGGGTGCTGATCGCACTCGGTGGTGGACCGCGCGCGGCGCTGGCCTCCGCGATCGCGGGCGCTGTGCGGCACCAGATGCCGTGGATCCGCATTCGCATCGCCGGCGGCTTTGCGCCGGCGTTGCCGGCCGATCGCGGACACATCGAGTGGACCGGCCCGCTCGACGGGCTGGCGGCGGAGCTGAGCGCGTGCGACGTAGCCGTGGTCGGCGGCGGGGTGTCCCTCTACGAGGCCTGCGCGCGCGGCGTGGCCGCCGTGGCCGTGCCGGTCGTCGGCCCGCAGCGGCCGACCGTCCGCGGCTTCGTCGCGCGGCACGCGGCCCGCGGCACGTGGGGCGCTTTCGACGCCGACGGCGTGGCCCGCGAGGTCGTCCACCTATTGCGCCGGCCCGACGTGCGGGTGCGGCTCGCGGCGCGGGGCCGGCAGCTCGTGGATGGCCGCGGCGCCATCCGTGTGGCGGATGCGGTGCGGCAGCTGGCACGGGGCCAACATCGGGCCGGCACGGCGGCCCGGCACGAGACCCCGCAGGCCATGCGGAGGGTGTCATGACCAGAGCGGCGATCTTTGATCTCGACGACACGCTGTACGAGCGCGAGCAGTTCGTGCAGAGCGGCTTTGCAGCGGTGGCCGACGAGCTGCAACAGCGCTTCCACCTGCCGGCGCCATGGATTCTCGCCACGCTACGACGGGCGCGTGTTCGCGGCCACGCCGGGTGGGAGCTGCAGGCGCTCTGCGCCGATCACGGGCTGCCATCCACGCTCGTGCCCGAGCTCGTCGAGGTGATTCGCCGGCACGAGCCCGCGCTGACGCTTGGATCCCTTGCCGCGGCTGTCATCGCCCAGATGCGCGCCGACGGCTGGCGCCTCGGCATCCTGACCAACGGCCTGCCCGCCACGCAGCGCGCCAAGATCCAGGCGCTCGGCCTCGAGCCGCGCGTGGACGCCGTGCTCTACGCCGAAGAGCACGCGCCGGGTGGCAAGCCGTCCCGTGCGGCGTTCGCCGCCGCGCTCGCCGCGCTTGGAGTACCGGCGTGCCGAGCCGTGTTCATCGGGGACGATCTCGAGCGCGACGTGCAGGGAGCGCGGGCGGCGGGGCTGGCGACGATTCGTGTCGCGACCGCCCTCGGCGCGCGCCGGGCCGAAGACGATGCGGATGCGATCGTCACGCTCGACGAAGTCCCCGTGGCGGCCAGGCGTCTCGTGAAGAGGAGCGGCGCGCATGCGGCTTGAGATTGCCGGCCGCCGGATTGGCGGCACCGCTCCCGTGTTCGCTATCGCGGAAATCGGGTTGAACCATGGCGGCTCGCTCGAGCGCGCACTGGCCATGGTGGACGCGGCCGCGGCCGCCGGCGCGAGCGCCATCAAGCTGCAGACCATCGATGCCGACCGTCTCGTGTCGCCGCGAAGCCCGGCCCCGGCGCACGTCAAGGTGGCCTCGCTCCGCGACTTCTTCCGCACGTTCGAGCTGGACTGGGAGGCCCATCGCGCCGTTGCCACGCGTGCACGCCGGCACGGTCTCGCGGTGATGACGACGCCCTTTTTCGAGGAAGCCGTGCCGGTGCTCGAGTCACTCGGCTTCGACGCCTTCAAGATCGCGAGCGGCGATCTGACCTACGACGGCCTGATTGCCGCGGCGGCCCGCACCGGCGCGCCCGTCGTGATCTCGACCGGCATGGCCGAGCTCGGCGAAGTGCGGCACGCGGTGAACGTGGCGCGCAAGGCCGGGGCCGGCGGCGTGGGCCTGCTGCACTGCGTGTCGGCGTACCCGACGCCGGTGGAGGACGAGAATCTGCGCGCCATTCACACGCTGGCCAACGCGTTCGACCTGTGCGTGGGCCTGTCTGATCACGGGCGCGGCCTGGCCTCGGCCGTTGCGGCCGTGGCCCTCGGCGCCGATCTCTACGAACGTCATTTCGTGCTCGCCGACGACCTCGACGCGATCGACCGGCCAGTGTCGAGCACGCCCGAGGAGTTCGCGGCGACCGTTCAGGCGATGCGCGAGACGCGGGCAGCGCTCGGCGACGGCGTCAAGAGCTGCCGTCCGTCGGAGCGGCCGAACCTGCTGCCCAGCCGGCGTGGACTCTACGCAACCCGGCCCCTGGCTGCGGGGTACACCGTGCGCCCGGGCGATTTCGTCGCCTTGCGGCCGGCGTCGGCGCTGGCCCCACGCGCGTCTGGTGACCTTGTCGGCGTGACGCTGCAGCGCAACCTCGACGAAGGGGACGCCTTCGAAGAAGCCGACCTGCCGGTGGGAGATCTCGCCTGATGCCGATGAACGTGCTCATCACCGCCGCGTCGCGGCGGGTGCCGCTCATCCAGGCATTCCACTCGGCCATCGACACGCTCGGCCTGCCCGGCCGGGTCATCGCCACCGACGTCAACGCCTACTCACCGGCCGTGCACGTGGCCGACCGCGCCTACGGCGTGCCGCTGGCCACGGCCCCCGGGTACATCGACGCGCTGATCGACATTTGCAAGGCCGAGCGCGTTTCGCTCGTAGTTCCCACGATCGACGACGAGCTGGCGGCCTTCGGTGAAGCGCGCGAACGCTTCCGGCAGGCGGGGGCGTTCGCCGCGTGCTCGTCGGCCGCGACGGCGGCCGCCTGTAACGACAAGTACGAAACCTGCGTCCGGCTGGCGGCGCTGGGCGTGCCCGCTGCGAAGACCTATCTGCCGCACGAGCTGCCGGCCTCGCCTTCGTTTCCGTTGTTCATCAAGCCGCGCGTCGGCCGCGGCGCCGTGGACGCGCACGTCGTGAGCGACAGCCGCGACCTCGCGTATTTCATCGAGCGCATCGAGTCTCCCATCGTGCAGGAGTACCTGTCGGGGCCCGAGTTCACCATCGACGTGCTCTGCGACCCGCGTGGGCGGCCGATCTCGATCGTGCCGCGCGAGCGCGTCGTCATCCGCTCGGGCGTCATCGACCGCGGCCGCACCGTCAAGTCACCTCCGCTCATGGAGCTGGCCGAGCGTGTCTGCGGCGCGTTTGTCTTCACGGGCGCAATCAATATCCAGTGCCGGATGCGGGGCCGCGAGGCGGCCGTGTTCGAGATCAACCCGCGCTTCTCGGGCGGCATCGACCTTACCATCGCCGCCGGCGCCGACTTTCCCGGCCTGCTGGTGCAAATGGCCCTCGGCCGACGCCTGATGCCGCGCCTGGGCGAGTTCCGCGACGATCTGTGGATCTGCAAGTACGAGACGGCCGTGTTCGTTCAGGGATCGGGGCGTGAACTGCCGACCCTCGCCGAGGCCCGGCTGCCCGTGGGCGAGGTGGCCTGATGCCGTCGCGGGCCGGGATTCTCCTGCAGGCGCGCATGGCGTCCACCCGGTTGCCCGGCAAGGCGCTCGAGCCGATCGGCGGCCGGCCGCTGCTGGAGCACTGCCTGCGCCGGCTGATGGCGGCCGGCGTCGCCCGCGTGATCCTGGCCACGACCACCCGCGACGAGGACACCGCGCTCTGCGATCTCGCCACCACCCTGGGCGTGGCCGTCTACCGCGGCAGCGACGACGACGTGCTGGGCCGCATGGCCGAGGCCGCCGACGCGTTCGATCTCGATCCGGTCGTGCGGGCCACCGGTGACAACCCGGCCGTGGACATTCAGGCACCTGGCCGCACGCTCGCGGCACTGCGGTCGCTGCATGCTGACTACGTGTGCGAGGACGGCCTGCCGTACGGCGCGGCCGTCGAAGCCGTGACCCGCAACGCACTCATGCGTGCCGCCCGCGAAGCCACGACCCGCGACGACCGTGAGCACGTGACCACGTGGGTGAAGCACCGCAGCGATCTGTGGAATCTGGCGTTTCCCGCCGCCCCGGCGCCGCTGCGCCGGCCTGAGCTGCGTGTCACCGTGGACACGGCCGGCGACCTCGCCTACGTCCGCTCGCTCTTCGCCCGGACCGGCGCCGATCAACCGTCGCTCGGCGCCCTCATCGAGGCCGCCAGCCTGAAACTCGAGGTCGCCTGATGGGTCCATCGGAATCGCCCCGCCGCCGCCGTTTTCAGCACGGATCACTGCTCGCGATTCCGGCGGCGATCGGCGTCGTTGTGGGCTCGCAACTGCTCGACGGCGGCTCCTGGGGCAGCCTGCTGCAGTCCACCGCCGCGATCATCGTCTTCGGCGGCACGCTGGCGGCGACCTTGATCAGCTACGCGCCAGGCGCCGTGTTCGACGCGCTGCGCGAGGCAGCGCGGTCGTTCGGCGGCCGTCACGACGACCTTGCCGGGCTCTCCTCGCAGCTTGTCGCCATGGCCGTCCGCGCCCACCGCAGCGGGGTGCTGTCGCTCGAGGCTGATCTCGAGCGTGTGGACGACGACTTTCTGCGCAACGGCCTGGCCCTGGCCGTGGACGGTGTGGAGCCGGCGTTGGTGCGCGATCTGCTCACGAGCGAAATGCGCGCCCGCGAGACGGCCGACGACGAACCGGCCCGCATCTTCGAGGCGGCGGCCGGCTACGCGCCGACGTTCGGCATCCTCGGCGCCGTCCTCGGCCTCATTCACGTGATGCGCAGCGTGGCGACGCCGGGTGCGCTCGGCGAGGGTGTGGCGATGGCATTCGTCGCCACGGTCTACGGCCTCGGCCTGGCCAACCTGTTGCTGCTGCCGCTGGCCGGCCGCCTGCGTGAGCGCGCACTGGCTGCCGGGCGCCGCCGCGAGTTGATCCTCGAAGCCGTGGTCGCGCTGCGCGGGCGCATGCATCCCCGCCTGCTCGCGCAGACGATGCGCGGCCTGGCGCCGGCAGTGGCCAGTCTCGACCACGCGGGCCGCGTCGCCTCGCCGCTGCATGCCGTGGTGAGCGCGTCGTCGTGACCCCCCGCCGGGTTCCGCGGGTCGGCGCCGATCGCTGGCTGGTGTCGTACGCCGACTTCACCACGCTGCTGCTGGCGTTCTTCATGGCGTTGTACACGGTGTCGGACGTGAACCAGGCCAAGCTCGCGAGCGCGGCCACCTCGCTGCGAGCCGCGTTCGACACGACGACTGCCGCCGCCCCCACGGCCGCCGTGCGCGACCGCCCGGCGTTAGCCGAAGGGCTGCCGGCGCCGCCCGATCTCCTCACTGGGCCCGCGTTGCCGGACCGCGCCAACCCCAGCGCCGCGATGGCCCAGCTCCGCGAACGGATTGCACGCGAGCTCGCGGGCGCGATTACGGCCGGCCAGCTCGAGATCGGCGCCGACGACCGCGGCCTCGTGCTCTCGCTCCCCGAGAGCGCGACGTTCGCGGTGGCCAGCGCCGACGTCACCGTGGCCGCGCAGGCCGTGATCGACCGCGTGGCGGTCACGCTGGAACCGCTCGCCGTGGCGGTGCGCATCGAAGGTCACACCGACGACACGCCGATCCGCACGGCGCGTTACTCCTCGAACTGGGAGCTGTCCACGGCCCGCGCCAGCGCGGTGGTGGCGCGGTTCATCGATCGGCACATGGACCCCCGCCGGCTGTCGGCGGCCGGCTACGGCGAGTTCCATCCTCGCGCCGCGAACGACACCGCCGACGGCCGCGCGTCGAATCGCCGCGTGGACGTCGTCGTCATCACGCCGTCCGCGGAGACACCGTCCACAGAGTCGGCCGGTGATTGAGCTGAAGCGCACCGCGCAGGAGCGCCTGCTCGGACGCCGCGTCGACGCCATCCTGACGACGCACGACAGCAGCGGGTTCACCGGCCGGCGCGTGCTGATCACGGGCGGCGGCGGCTCCGTCGGCAGCGAGCTCGCGCGCCAGGTGGCCGGCTGTCAGCCGGCCCAGCTCGTTCTCTTCGATCACGCCGAGTACAACCTGTTCCGCATCGAGGCGGAACTGCGCGACACGTTTCCGGGGCTCCCCCTCTCGGCGTGCCTCGGCGACGTCAGCCGCAAGGTGGACATCCTCGACGCCTGCCGCGAGGCGCGGCCGCAGATCGTCTTCCACGCCGCCGCCTACAAGCACGTCACGCTGGCCGAGCGCGCCGTGGTGGCGGCCGCGCGCACCAACGTGCTCGGGACGGTGCAGACACTCAAGGCCGCGCGCGCCGTGGGCGCGCGTTTCGTCTTCATCTCGTCCGACAAAGCCGCCGAGTCGCGCAGCGTGATGGGCGCCACCAAGCGGTTTGCGGAGCTGGTCACGCTCGACCTGTCGGCGCCGCGATGTCCGACCATGGTCACGCGTTTCGGCAACATCCTCGGCAGCAGCGGCAGCGTCGTCGAGATCATGCTGCGCTGCGTCGAGCGCGGCCGGCCCGTGCCGGTGACCAATCCCGATGCCACGCGCTTCTTCATGACCGGCGAGGAAGCCGCGTCGCTGGTGATGAAGGCGGCCCATATCGGCGAAGGTGGGGAAGTGTTCTGGCTCGACATGGGTGAGCCGGTGCGGATTGGCGACCTCGTGGAGCGGCTGATCGCGCTGGCGACGCCGGCCGGCACGCCGCGCGTGCCGATCGAGACCATCGGGTTGCGGCCCGGAGAGAAGATGCGCGAGGAGCTGACCAACCAGGGGCTCGAGATGAAGCGCACCGCGCATCACCGCATCTGGCGAGCCCGGCAACGTGACGTGCCGCGGCTCGAGGTCTATCGTGCCCTGCGTCTGCTGGCTCGCGCCTGTGCCGCGGGCGACGCGGGAGGGGCACTGAACGCGATCCGCTTGGCGGTGTCGGATTACGTCCCGAGCCAGGCGGTGTTGGAGTTGGCCAAGGCGGACGATGAGGCGGGTCTGAAGACCCGCGGCCACGAAGAATATGTGGCGGGTCTGAAGGCCCGCGGCCACGAAAGAGCGATGGGGCGGGTCTGAAGACCCGCGTCACAGGGCGGTCTGAAGACCGCCCTCTACATCCCCACGCGTCCCTGTCTCCTATCTCTCTTCGGTGCGCGGCGGACGCCGCACCTTGCCGTTGAGGCCGACGATCTCGCGCTCGAGTCCCGAGATCATCCGCCGGCTCGTCGAGTGAAGCGCGTTGCGCTCCGCGCGCATCTGGTCGATGAGCTTCATCCGCTGCCGCGTCAGGCCCAGCCGCGCCCGCAGTTCAGCCATGTGAAACGGCTTGAAGATCACGTCCGCGGTACCGGCGACGACGATCTCCGCGAGCGCGTAGTGCGCGGCATGCCCGGTGATGACCAGCGTGAAGATGTCGGGCTGCAGCCGTCGGGCTTCGCGGATCACCGTCACGCCGTCCGGGTCCGGCATGCGCATGTCGGTCATCAGGAGGTCGTAGGGCTCGGTCGCCAGAGCGATGAGCGCTTCGGGTGAGCTGGTGAACGAAGACACCTCGTGGCCTTCGCCTGTGCACACCCGTGCAAGCATGCTCACCACGGCTTCTTGATCGTCGAGGATGAGGATCCGCACCTAACGAGCAATATCGGCGGCAAATCCCGCAATCTGCAGCTCGCCGCGCCCGCCTGGGACTCAACCCGGGGACCTCCGTGCCGATTCACACATTGCAATGAGAACCCCTGGGGTCATCGAGGCCCGAACCGGAACCCACGAATCGTCGTCCTGCGCCACGGCGTCGGGGCTGCAGACGGTGTTGCTCGAGATCGCCCGCCGCCGCGACCGGCTGGCGGAGCAGATGCGACGGGCGCAGCCGCGCTCGCCAGAAACGCTCGAGCAGATTCTCGAGACCATGCACGCGGAGCAGCCACGCCTGCTGGCGCATGCCCGCCGCGTGGCGGCGTCGGCCGTCGCTATCGCGCGCGCACTGCCGCTGCGCGAGCTGGCCTGCCAGCACGTCTATCGCGCCGCGCTGGTGCACGACATCGGCAAGCTCGCGTTTCCCTCGTCGCTCATCGACAAGGACGGCCAGTTCACCTCCGAGGAGCTGGCGGTCATTCGCACCCACACGATTGCCGGCGCGGCGATCCTGATCGATGTGCCCTATCTGCAGCACGCAGCAGCCGTCGTCGCCTCGACGCACGAGCGCTGGGCCGGTGGCGGCTTTCCCCGTGGCCTCTTCAACGACGCCATTCCGGTCCCGGCGCGCATCATTGCCGTGGCCGATGCGTTCGACGCGCTGACCGGGCACGTCGGCGACGCCGATCCGGACATTCGCGACACCGCCAACGCCGAGCTCGTCCGTTTCGCCGGCTCGCACTTCGACCCGGCCATCATCCGCGCCTGGCTGCGCAGGCCCGAAGCGGAGCCGGCCGCATGCTGATCGTCGTCGGCGCGATCATCGTCCTCGCCGCCGTTCTCGGCGGCTTCCTTATGGCCGGCGGCACACTGGCCGTGCTGGTGCAGCCCTCCGAGTTCGTCGTCATCGGCGGCGCCGCGGTCGGCAGCCTCCTCATCAGCACGCCGCCCAAGATCGTGAAGATGCTCATCGGGCAGATCACCAGCGCGTTCGGCTCGGGGCCGGCGCAGCGCGACTACATCGATCTGCTCGCGATGCAGTACCAGATCTTCAAGCTGATTCAGCAGTCGGGCGTGATGGCGCTCGAGACGCACTTCGAGGATCCCGCGAAGAGCCCGCTGCTCGGCCGCTATCCCAAGTTCCTGGCCCGGCACGAGGCCGTGGATTTCCTGGCCGACTCGGCCAAGATCATCATCGTCGGCGGCATCGCGGCGCACGATCTCGAGGCGCTCATGGACGAGGACCTGCGCGTGCACCACGAGGACGCGCTCAAGCCGTCGGCCACGCTCAGCACGGTCGGCGACGCGTTGCCGGGCCTGGGCATCGTGGCCGCCGTGCTCGGCGTCGTCATCACGATGGGCCATATCGACGCGCCGCCCGCGGAGATCGGCCACCACGTGGGCGCGGCGCTCGTCGGCACCTTCCTCGGCATTCTCATGTCGTACGGCTTCGTCGCGCCGCTCGCCGGCAACCTCCAGCAGCGCGTCAACGAGGAGCAGTACTACTGCCAGTGCATCAAGGCGGGCCTCCTCGCCGTCTACAAGGGCCACCCGCCGACGATCGCGATCGAATTCGCGCGTCGCGCGCTGCCGCAGGACGTGCGCCCGTCATTCAACGAGACCGAGCAGTTCTGCCGTGCCGCGGCCTCGGTCAAGGCCGAAGACGCGGCGGCGGCCTAGGACGAAGGCCAAGGGCCCAAGGACCAAGGACCTGTGAAAGACCAGCCGGTCATCATCGTCAAGAAAGGCGGCCACAGCCATGGCAGCCATCACGGCGGTGCGTGGAAGGTGGCCTACGCCGACTTCGTGACCGCGATGATGGCCTTCTTCCTCGTGATGTGGATCGTCGGGCAGAGCAACCCGATGAAAGCCGGCGTGGCCGGCTACTTCCGCGACCCGGGCGTGTTCGAGCGGGGCACCGGCGGCTCGGCCGGCATCATGCCGGGTGCGCCGAAGGGCATCACCGCGCCGACTCCGGTGCCGAACGACACCGACGTGGCCGTGGCGAAGGAAGTGCTCGAGCAGGCGGCGCAGCGGCTGCGCGAGGCCATCGAACAGTTGCCCGACTTCTCGAAGATCAAGGACCGCGTGGACATCGAGGTCACGAGCGAAGGGCTGCGCATCGAGCTCATCGACACCGCCAACGAGAGCTTCTTCGAGGTGGGCCGCGCCGAGCTGCACGCCGACTCGAAGCTCCTGCTCGGTGTGATCGCGCGCGAACTCGGCAAGATTCCCAACAAGATTGCGCTCGAGGGGCACACCGACGCCAGGCCGTTCACGGCCCGCGCCGGCTACGGCAACTGGGAACTGTCGGCCGATCGCGCCAACGCCGCCCGCCGCGCCATGCAGGACGGTGGCCTCGCGCTGGATCAGGTGGACACCGTGCGTGGCTACGCCGACCGCCGGCCGCGGATCGCCGATGACACGTTCGACGCGCGCAACCGCCGGATTTCGATCGTGGTCCACAACTCGTAGATGGCCACGCTCTTCGCACCGATCGTGGTGGCCGACGACGACGCGGTCGGCCGCGAACTGGTGTCCCGGGTACTCGAGAAGGCCGGCCATCCCACGGTGACCGCGCCGGACGGCGAGCGGGCCTGGGAACTGATTCAGTCGGTCAAGCCGCCGCTCGCGGTGCTCGACTGGGACATGCCGCACCTCAGCGGGCTCGACGTGCTGCGCCGGGTCAAGCTGACCGTGGACCGCACGCCGCCCTACGTGCTGTTGCTGACGTCGCGCACCGAAGTGCGCGATCGCGTGCGCGGCCTCACCGTGGGCGCCGACGACTACCTGACGAAGCCGTTCGAGCCCGCCGAGCTCGTGGCGCGGGTCGAGGTCGGGCTGCGGGTGGTGCAGCTGCAGCGGTCGCTGTCGGCCCAGGTGACCGAGCTCGAGGATGCCCTGGCGCACGTCAACCGCCTGGAGCGGCTGCTCCCGATTTGCGCCACGTGCAAGCGGATCCAGTCCGGTGAGGACTGGCACGACCTCGAGGGATTCCTGGCCTCCAATGCCGGGGTCCGTTTCAGCCATGGGGCCTGCCCGGGGTGCGCCGAACGCTGGCTCGAGGAGGACGGTTTCAAGGCACCCGGTGGGTAGCCGATTTCCAAGGGGAGCGAGGACTGACGTGGACGCACACGAGCACGCCCGGAGTGTCCGGAACCTGGTACACGAGTTCAACAACCAGCTGTTCGTCATCGGGGGACACTGCGAGCTGCTCGCGCAGCAGCTCGAGCCGGGCAGCCGTGCGCACGCCGATCTCGCGGCCATTCTCGACGCCACCGATCGCGCCAGCGAGCTGGCGTCACAGATGCGCGCTCTGGCCGTTACCCACGCGGCCGCCGTTTCCCCCGCCTGCTCCCCCGATGTCGACGCCCATGAGCCGGCTTGACCGGCTGGATTGTTGACGATGAGTCGAGTGCTCCCAGGTCAAGCCGGCTCGCCCCGCGAAGCGGGGCAAAGCCAGCACTGTGAGGCGAGCGAGGCCGGCTTGAGGCAGGGCCTCGCGAGACCGGTCTCCGGGAGTGCCCGGACGTTGGCGTGCTTCACCCAGGCCATCCTCGACACGGCCGGTGAAGCGATCGTCAGCCTCGACGGTGATGGCCTCGTGCGCTCGTTCAACCGCGCCGCCGAGCGGATGTTCGGCTGGTCCGAGGCCGACGTCGTCGGCTTGCACGTCGATCGGCTGATGCCGCGGCCCGAAGACACCCGCCGCGCCGATCACCTGTCGCGGTTCGACAGCGGGCCGCTCTTCGGGCGGTCGCGCAAGGTCGTGGGCCTGCGCCGCGACGGCACCCGTTTTCCCATGGACCTCTCGGTGTCGCAGTTCGACGGCGACGACGGTCCGCAGTTCACCTGGATTCTGCGCGACATCACCGAACAGGCCCATCTGCAGGAACAGCTGCGGCAGGCGCAGAAGATGGACGCGATGGGCCGTCTCGCCGGCGGCGTCGCCCACGACTTCAACAACCTGCTGACGGTGATCAACGGCTGGTGCGAGGCGCTCTCGTCCGCCTCGGCCGACGAGCGCACGGCCGCGATCGATCAGATCACGAGCGCGGCGGCCAAGGCCGCCAACCTCACCGGACAGCTGCTGTCGTTCAGCCGCAAGAGCGCGCTCAACCCCTGCGTGGTCGACCTCAACCCGGTGATTGACGACATCGGCCGCATGTTGCGCCGCGTCATCGGCGAGGACATCGAGCTCGAGACGGCGCTCGTGGAGGCACCGGCGTTCGTGACGATCGATCAGGGCCAGCTCAGTCAGGTGCTCGTGAACCTCGCCCTCAACGCCCGCGACGCGATGCCGCGCGGTGGCTGCCTGCGAGTCGACACCGCGCGCCTGGAGCTCGACGCCCGCGCCGCGGCCGCCGCGGCGGTGCCGCCGGGACGGTACATCGCGCTCCGGGTCAGCGACACCGGTACCGGCATCCCGGCCGACGTGCTGCCGCATCTCTTCGAGCCCTTTTTCACCACCAAAGCCGACCGCGGCACCGGTCTCGGCCTGGCCACCGTGCACGCCATCGTGCACCAGGCCGGCGGCGTCATCGCCGCCGCGAACCTGCCCGAGGGCGGCGCGCGGTTCTCGATCCTGTTGCCCGAAGCAGCACCGGAGCGCGCCGTCAGCGCCGCCGCCACGACCATCAAGGGCGACGGCCGCGGCAGCGAGTTGGTACTCGTCGTCGAAGACGACGCGCAGGTGCGCCTCATCGCCGTCAGCATGCTGAAGACCCGCGGCTATCAGGTGCTCGAGGCCGCGACGTGCACGGAGGCGTTGTCGCTCGCGACCACGCACGACCAGATCGACCTGCTCGTCAGCGACGTGGTGATGCCCGAGTTGAGCGGCCCGGAGCTGGCCACGCGAATTCGCACCGTGCACCCGACCATCTGCGTGCTGCTCATCAGCGGCTATAGTGCCGACGCGGTGGCCCGGCACGGGGTCAACGGCACGGCGCCGTCTTTCCTGCAGAAGCCGTTCACCGGCCAGCAGCTCGCCAAGAAGGTCCGCGACGTGCTCGGGGCCGGTGCGGCACGCGGCGGGCCGTCCTCCGGGGTAGTGCTGCAGTGACGCCTGTGGCCACCATGGCGCGCGAGTCGGACCGGCTCGAGGCGCTGCGCGCGTGCGCCATCATCGACACGCAGCCCGAGGCCGACTTCGATGATCTGGTGGCCGTGGCCGCAGTCGTCGCCGAGGCACCGCAGGCGTGCATCGCGTTCGTGGACGAAACCCGGTGGTGGGTCAAGGCGTGGGTGGGCCAGATGGCGCGCGAGCTGCCGCGCACCGCCGCGCTGTGCGCCGAGGTGTTTGCCACTGCCGAGCCGATGGTCGTCGACGACGTCCGCGCCGATCCCCGGTTCGCGCGGCACCCGGCCCTGGAGTCGGATCCGCACCTGCGCTTCTACGCCGCGCTGCCGCTCGTCCTCGATGGCTGCCTGGCCGTGGGCGCGCTCTGCGTCTCGGACCGCAAGCCGCGGTCGCTGCGCCCGGCTCAGCTCGCCGCGCTGCAGCGCCTCGCCCGCCAGGTGGTGCGCCTGGTCTCGTTCCGCCGCCACGCGACGGTGCTGGCCGAAGCGCACGAAGCGCTGGCCATCGGCGAGGCGCAGTACCGGCTGCTCGCCGACACGGCCACCGATGGCATCGTCACCGTCGACGACAACGGCCGCATCCTCTTCGCCAATCCCGCCGTCGAGCGCCTCTTCGGCTACACGCCGGAGGAGGTGGTGGGGGAGCCGCTGTCGATGCTGGCGCCCGAGCGCGACCGGCCGCGGCACGAGTCGGTGTTCGACGGGGTCCGCGCCGGGCGGTATCAGGTGTCGGTGAGCGCGGCGCGCGTCACGGGGCTGTGCAAGGACGGCCACGAACTCCCGCTGGAGCTTTCGTGCGGCGAGGGCCGCGTCGGGCATCAGCGCTTCTTCACCGGCATCCTGCGCGACGTCAGCGACCGTCAGGCGGTCGAAGACGCGCTCGTCCAGACGCGTGAGCAGGCGGTCGAGAGCTCACGGCTCAAGTCGGAGTTCCTCGCCAGCATGAGCCACGAGATCCGGACGCCGATGAACGGCGTCACCGGCATGCTCGAGCTGCTGCTCGAGGAATCGCTTACGGATCAACAGCGCAAGCGGGTGACCGTCGCCCTTGGATCGGCGCAGGCGCTGCTCACCATCATCAACGACATCCTCGACCTGTCGAAGATCGAAGCCGGCAAGCTGGATCTGGCCCCGGAATGGACCGACGTACGCGACCTCGTGGACGACGTCATTGGCCTGCTGCGGCCGACAGCGGCCGAGAAGGGCCTGCAGGTGGACGGCCGCTGCGCACCTGACGTGCCGGCGCGCGTCCTCGCCGACGGCGGCCGCCTGCGCCAGGTACTGCTCAACCTGACTGCCAACGCCGTCAAGTTCACCGACGAGGGCCGTGTGTCGCTGGCGGTGTCGATCGTCTCGGCCACGCGCGAGCGGGTGCGGCTGCAGTGCAGCGTGACCGACACCGGTATCGGCATTCCCACCGAGCAGATCCCGCTGGTGTTCGAGAAGTTCACCCAGCTGGAAGGCGCGGCCACGCGGCGCGCCAACGGCTCTGGCCTCGGCCTCTCGATCTGCCGCAAGCTGGTCGATCTGATGGGCGGGACCATTCAGGTCACGAGCCAGCCGGGACGTGGATCGAAGTTCTGGTTCGAAATCGACGTGCCCTCTGCCAGCCAGGAACGCGTCACCACCCCGGCGGCGCCGCAGGCGTCGGCCGACGTCAGCCGCGCGCGCGGGGCGCGGGTGCTGCTGGTGGAAGACAACCCCGTGAACCGGCAGTTCGCGCTGGCGGTGCTGAAGTCGGTCGGTGCCATCGTCACCGTGGCGGTGGATGGCAGCGAAGCGGTGCGGATGGCCGGCGAGGATACGCACGACCTCATCCTGATGGACTGCCAGATGCCGGTGATGGACGGCTTCGAGGCGACGCGGCGGATTCGGGCGGCCGGGATCACGACGCCCGTCATCGCGCTCACCGCCAACGCCATGGAAGGCGATCGCGATCGCTGCGCGGCCGCGGGCATGGACGACTACCTGGCCAAGCCGATCCGCCCCGACACGCTGCGGGCGGCCGTGGCGGCCAAGGCGCGCCGGCCGGCGGCCGAGCGCAGCCTCGAGGCCGAGGTGGGTGTGGACGCCGCGGAAATTACCGCGCGCATCGGCGGCGACTCCGTACTGCTGGCGGACATCAGCCGCTTGTTCATCACCCATTCGCCCGACATGCTCCAGACACTGCGGACGGCGGCCGCGGCGGACGACGGCCCCGCCATGGCGTCGGCCGCGCATGCCCTCAAGGGATCGATCGGCAATTTCACGCAGGGGCGGCCGTTCGACGTGGCTCGCGCGCTCGAGAAGGCCGCCGAGGCCGGAGACATGTCCGCTGCGCGCATCGCGATTGCGGACCTCGAACGCGAGGTCGGAAAACTGTGCCGGGTGCTCGACGACATTGTCGGGAACGCCACGGGGGTGGTGTGAGCCGCCGGGCCGACACCCTGCACCGCATCGACGATGCGCTGGCGCAGCTGGGTGCAATCGAGGCGTCGCTGCGGGCCGTGAGTCGCGGTCAGTCCTCAGGGATCGACCGGAACGAGTTGGGGCGTTGCTTTCGCGCCATTGCCCATCTCTTACCAGGAGAGCGCGCATTTGCACCGGTGCAGGAGTTAGCCGCATTAGTCGAGAAGGTCACTAACGGAACGGACCGAAGCATCCTGCTCAGTGAGCGGGATCTCGAGGTGGTGCAACACGCCGCCGATGTCCTCTCACTGCTCTTGAGGGACATGGGCCATCAGTTGCTGGGGCGGCGGGGGGCAGACGTAGCGCCCGCGGCCGCTGCGCTGCGCCAGCGCCTCGAGCACGAGCTTCTGGCCACCCGTCGTCCTCCTGGCCGCTTTAAGCCTGAAGCCCTAAGCCCTAAGCCCTGAGCCCCGCTCAAGATCGCCCGACCGGGGCCGATTCCGTGCGAGGCATGCAGATCGACGTAGACGCTCCAGAAACCGTATTCGTCAGCCGTCAACCCATCCTCGACGCCACGGGGAAGGTCTTCGGGTACGAACTCTTGCACCGGGAAGCCGTGTCGGCAGCGCTGGGCAATATCGGCGAGGCGGCCGAGGCGGCCGGCGCGCGCGGGTTGACCGACGTCGTACTCGGCCTTGGCCTCGATACGCTGGCCGAAGGCAAGCCGGCCTTCCTCAATTTCACCCGCGATCTTCTGGTCGGCCAGGCGGCCACGCTCCTGCCCTCGTCCAAGACGGTCATCCAGCTGCGGCGGGGCCTGCAGGTGGACGAGCAAGTCGTGACCGTCTGCCACGAGTTGCACGACGCCGGCTACCGTCTGGCGCTCGACTTCATCTCCGACCCCGAGTCGGAGCGGCTGCTTCCGTTCGTCAAGTTCCTGAAGATCGACGTGCGCAGCATGTCCACGGCGGCCGCGGCCACGCTCGTGAAGCGCTTCTCGGCCGGCAACGCCAAGGTCATCGCCGAGAAGGTGGAGTCGGCCGACGCGTTCAAGGAAGCCAAAGCGGCCGGCTTCAGCCTGTTCCAGGGCTACTACTTCTGCCGGCCGGTCACGTGCCGCGCCACCGCGCTGCCGCAGCGCAAGCTCGCCTACCTGCAGCTGCTCGCCGCGCTGCGCCAGCCCAACGTCGGTGTGCGCGAGATCGAGGAGATCGTGAAGCACGACGTGTCGCTGAGCTACCGCGTGCTGCGCTGCGTGAACTCGGCGGCCTTCGGGCTGCGTTCGGAAGTGACCTCGATCCGGCAGGCGCTCGTCATGATCGGCGTCGCGCCGATCCGGAAATGGGTGTCGGTGTGGTCGATTGCCGGGCTCACCTCCGGTGGGACGTCCGAGCTGGCGACGGTCTCGCTGCTGCGCGCGCGCTGCTGCGAGCTGCTCGCCGAGAAGCTGGGGGAGCGCGTCGCCGACTCGGAGATGTTCCTGCTCGGCCTGTGCTCGCTGCTCGACGCCATTCTCGACAAGCCGCTGGCCGAGGCCATTGCCGACCTGCCGCTGCCCGCCGACGTTCGCGCCGCGCTCCTGGGCGAGTCGAACGTGCCGCGCCAGATCCTGGACGTGGTGATTGCCTACGAGAACGGGCTCTGGGACGAGGCGCTCGACAAGGCCCGAGTGCTGGGCCTGTCGGACGACTCCCCGGCGACCGTCTACTCGGACGCGCTCAAGTGGGCGCGTGAGCTGTCGCGCGCGGCGGCCTAGGAGACCTGGTGCCCACGATGTCCCCCGCCACCATGCCCGCCGCGGCCGCCGAGCCGTCACGGGTCACGGTGCACGTGGCCCGTCAGCCGATTCTCGACGCGAAGGGCAAGGTGTTCGGCTACGAGCTGCTGTACCGCGCGGCGCAGACCGACACGGCGTGCACGGCCGAGGGCGACCTCGCCTCCGCACGGGTCATCACCGACGCGGTGCTGGAAGTGGGACTCGATACGCTGACGGCAGGGCGGCCCGCCTTCCTCAACCTGACCAAGCCGCTCATCACCTCGCAGGTGGCGAGGCTCCTGCCGCACGCGGCGGCTGTGTACGAGCTGCGCGAGGACGTCGAGGTGGACGACGAGGTGGTGAAGGCGTGCCGCGACCTCCATGCCCTCGGTTACCGGTTGGCGCTCGATGATTTCGTCGTGGGGTCCGCGGCCGAGCAGCTGATGCCGTTCGTCTCGTTCGTCAAGATCGACGTGCAGCTCACGGACATGTCGGTCGTGCTCGACCTGCCGCGCAAGTACAAGAGCCGGCGCGTGGCCATGGTGGCCGAGAAGGTCGAGACGCGCGAGATGTTCGAGGCGACCCGACAGGCCGGCTATACGCTGTTCCAGGGCTACTACTTCCGGCGACCCGTCATCAGCACCGGCACCTCGCTGCCGGCCAGGCACGCCATCTATCTGCGCCTGCTGTCGGAGCTGAACCGTCCCACCCTGACCGTGCTCCAGCTCGAAGGGCTGATCAAGCAGGATGCGGCGCTCAGCCTCAAGGTGCTGCGCTGCGTGAACTCGGCCGCCCTGCCGCTGCGCCGCGAGGTGCGGTCGATTCACGATGCCGTCGTGATGCTCGGCATCGGCCCGATTCGCCAGTGGGCCTCGGTGTGGGCGCTGGCCAGCGTGAATACGGGCAGCAGCCCCGAGCTGGCGACGCTGGCGCTGCTGCGTGCGCGGTCGTGCGAGCTGCTTGGCGGCGCGCTCAAAGGCGTGGACAACGACGAGCTGTTTCTCGTCGGTCTCTGCTCGCTGCTCGACGCCATGCTGGGACGTCCCATGGCCGAAGCGCTCGAACATCTCCCGCTGTCGCCGGCGGCGAAGGAGACGCTGCTCGGTGCACCGAACCCGATGCGCGCCGTCCTCGACGCGATCGTGGCGCAGGAGCAGGGTGCTTGGAGCGACGTGGACGCCTCGGCGGCCGAGGCCGGCCTCACGCAGGCGTCGCTGACGCACGCTTATATCGGCGCGCTGCGCTGGGCGCGCGAACTGACCCGAACGGAGAGACGCTGATCATGCTCCCCGTCAGCCGTCCCCTGAACAACCCGGTGCTCCAGCCCGCACTGCAGGCCGCGACCATCCGCGACCGGGTTGGCACGCAGGCGCTGCAGGATCTGGCGGTGCTGGCCGCCGTGGTGTGCGACGCGCCGGTGGGGTTCGTCACGCTGAGCGACAACAGCCGGCAGGCGCCGGCCGCGCTGCACGGGCTGCCGCGCGCCGACACCCGCTACGTGATCTGTGCCGACGCGGCCATGCGCGAGCCGAGCGGGGCACTGCTCGTGGCCTACACCGCCTCGGATGCGAGAGTGGGCGGCGCGCACATGCTGCTCAACGAGCCGGCGATCCGCTCGTGCGCGGTGGTCGTGCTGGAATCCGCGGAGGGGACGCGCATCGGCACGCTCGGCGTCGTGGACTTCCGGCCGAAGAATGTCTCCGCCGATCAGCTGCGTGGTCTCAACAGCCTGGCGCGCCATGCGGCGACGCTGTTCGAATACACGCTGAGCAGCGACGAGCGGGCGGTGGTCACGACCCGCCGCAACGAAGCGACCGACCCGCTGACGAGGCGCGAGTTCAATCAGCAGAACCTGGCCGCCGTGGCCGAAGGCCTGCCGGAGCTGGTGGCGCTCGCCAACCTCGAAGGGCGTCTTTTCCATCTCAACGCGGCGGCGGTGGCCATGACCGGCATCCCGGCTCACGGCGGCGGCAAGCGACTGAGCGACCTGCACCCGCACGATCGCCACGCATTCCTCGAGGCCGGGATTGCCGGCGCGCTCGGCGACGGTTTCTGGCAGGGCGACAACGTGCTCGTGGGTCACGACGGCGAGCCGCGCCTGGCCTCACAGGTGATCGTCGTGCCGCGCGACGCCAACGGCAGGCCGGCGTGTCTGGCCACGGTCGTGCGCGACGTGTCGGTGCAGCGGGCGCAGCAGGAGCAGCTGCGGCTGAGCGAGCACCGCCTGCGGCAGGTCATCGAGCACGTGGCCGACGTGCTGTTCGAGCAGGATCTCGACGGGCGCTTTACGTTCCTGAATCCGGCCTGGTGCGACGCGACCGGTTTCAGCCTCGAGGAGAGCGTCGGCCGTCACTTCGTGGACTTCGTCCACCCCGACGACGCCCAGGCGACCCGCGACGCCTTTGCCGCGCACCTCGAAGACGACACCGCGCCGGCGATTCAACCGATGCGCTACCTGACGCGCGACGGGCAGTTCCGTTGGATGGAAGCGCGGGCGCGCCGGCTGGCCGATGCCGACGGGCTGCCGGTCGGCACCATCGGCACGTTGCGCGACGTGACGGCCCAGCGCGCCATGGCCGAAGAGATCGCGCGGGCGCACCAGCACGCGCTGCAGTCGTCGGCGATGATGTCGGAGTTCCTCGCCAACATGAGCCACGAGATTCGCACGCCGCTCAACGGCGTGCTCGGGCTCACGAGCATCCTCGCCGAGAGCGATCTGAACCCCGAGCAGCGCCACCTGGTGACCGGCGCGCAGCATTCGGCCGAGATCCTGCTGACGCTGGTCAACGACATCCTCGACATTTCCAAAATCGAGGCCGGCAGCCTCCTGCTCGAGCAGACGCCGTTCGACATCCGCCAGTGGGTCCACCAGGTGGCCGAGACGGGTTTCTCGAAGGCGCGCCGCAAGGCGCTCGACGTGCGGCTCGACGTGTCGGCGGAGTTGCCCGAGCGGGTCGTCGGCGACCCCACCCGTGTCGGCCAGATTCTGTCGAATCTCATCGACAATGCCGTGAAGTTCACGTCGTCGGGCCTCGTGTCGGTGGTGGCGGTGCCCAGCCAGGCCCCCGACGGCCGGCGCATGATCCGCGTGTCGGTCACCGACTCCGGCATCGGGATCCCGTTCGACAAGCAGGCCCTCGTGTTCGAGAAGTACCGCCAGGCTGACAGCTCGACGACGCGCCGGTACGGCGGCACCGGGCTCGGCCTCGCGATCTGCCGCCAGCTCGCCACGCTGATGGACGGCGACATCGGGCTCGAGAGCACCGAGGGCGTGGGCTCCACCTTCTGGTTCGCGATTCCGCTTGCGGCGGCGCCTGTCGCCGAGCCCGAACCGGAACCGGCGCCGGCGCCGCCGTCCGGCCCGTCGCGGCCCCCGGTGGCATTGCTCGTCGAGGACAACCCGACCAACCAGTTCGTCGCGCGCCGCTTCATCGAGAAGGCCGGCTGCGTGGTGGACGTGGCGAGTAACGGCGCCGAGGCGCTGGAGCGCATCGCCGCGCGCGACTACGACCTGGTGTTCATGGATTGCCAGATGCCGATCATGGACGGCTACGAAGCCACCAAGCGCATCCGGCAGAGTCGCCTGGCCTCGGTGCCGATCATCGCGATGACCGCGCATGCGATGAAAGGCGATCGCGAACGCTGCCTCGCGGTGGGGATGACCGACTACCTGTCGAAGCCCCTGAAGCCCGGCACGGTGGCCGAGATGGTCGAGCGCGTGCTCCGGCTCAACGCCGGCATGACGGCGTGAGGAGTACTGACATGGCTTACGTAGAGTTCGACGCCGACGAGGTGATGCAGGAATTCGGCGATGCCGCGGTAGTGGCGGAGCTCGCCGGCATCGTCCGCACCGACCTGGGCGGCTACGCCAGCTCGCTTGCGGCTGCCCACGCCGCCGGCAACCTCGAGGAGGTGCGCCGCGTGGCCCACGCCATCAAAGGCGCGGCCGGCAATGTCGCCGCGCGCGACGTGTGTGCGCTGGCGGCGGCGATCGACAACGGCCTCCGGGCGGGGCAGATGGCAGCTGCGGCGCAGACGCCGCAATTAGTTGCGGCCTGCGGCCGCCTCGAGCACGAAATCGGCGAGTGGCTCGAGACGTTGCGACAGACCGAAGACGCACGATAGAGGAACGCTGCGATGCACGTGCTCGTGTGCGACGACGACAACGCGACGCGCTTTGCCGTCAAGCGGATGCTGACGCAGCACATGCCCTGCACCATCTCGGAGTGCAGCGACGGGGTGCAGGCGTTGCAGCTCATTGGCCGCGAGCGCTTTGCCTTCATCCTGCTCGACGTGGAGATGCCGGCAATGAGCGGCATCGAGGTGCTCGAGCTGCTGCGGGAGTCGCCCTCGACCAAGGACCTGCCGGTGATCGTGCTCTCGAACGTGCGCGACGACCGCGTGGTGCGCCACCTGCTCAAGCTCGGCGTCTCGGACTATGTCCTGAAGCCGGCGCGCGCCGAGAAGCTGGTGCCCAAGATCCAGCGGCTGGTCAGCATCCTGCCGAAGGAGAAACCGGTGCGCGAGCAGGGGCTGCCGCGAGTGTCGGCCGCGCGCCCCGGGCTCGTGGTGGACGGCAACGGGGACTTCCGCTTCGTGTTCGCGAGCGCGCTGCAGCGCTACGGCGCCGTGCTCGAGTGCGATTCCGGCGCGGCGGCGCTGGCGGCCTTCCGCGAGTCGCCGGTCAACATCGTGTTCGTCGGGCGCGAGCTGGGTGTGGTGGGCGCGGAGTTGCTCGTGCGCAAGCTGCGCGAAACCAAGGGGAGCGACGGCCTGCGCCTCGTGGGGCTGGTGGACGAGCACGCCGACGACTCCTTCCGCGGTCTCTTCGACGCGGTCGTGCCTCGCAGCTTCGACACGCAGCAACTGCACCAGGCGCTGCGCCCATTCGTCGTGGTCCCGGGGCCCATGACGGCGCTCTCGATCGTCGTGCCGGATTTGGCGGAGCTCGTGCTCGGCGCGGCGGGCCAGGTATTCGGCATGATGCTCGACGCCGACGTGGCCACCATCGAGCCACAGTCCACCGTGGTGGCGGCGGCGTCGGCACACGTCGATCTGACGCTCGAAGACCGCTTCGTGATCCGCCTCGGCGTGCACATGGGCGTCGTGGCCGCCACTGCCGTGGCGGCCCGGCTGAACGGAGCCGACCCGTCGAAGGTCACAGACGAGGATCGTGTGTCGGTGGCCGGCGAGGTCAGCAACCTGCTGATGGCTCGCCTGCACGCGAGCTTCTCCGAGCGCGCGCTCAAGAGCGAGGTCTCGACAGCGGCGCTGGCGGCCGGCGGGCAGGTGGCGCCGCCCGCGGACGGCGAGGGTCTGCTCATCGGCCTCGCGATCTCGGGCGCGGGTGAGTTCTTCGTGTCTTTGCTCACGCGCAACCGCACCCCGGCCGAGACGGCCTCAGAGGCCCCGGCGCAAGCGTCGACCGTCTAGAGAGACCTACCCGTCCCACCCGTCCCACCCGTCCTACCAGTCCCACCTGTCCCACCTGTCCCACCTGTCCCACCCGTCCATCGTATGATGGCGGGGTGACAGGTTTGGGCCGGTACCTCCGTGCGCGGGCGGCGCTGTATGCGCTGCTCGTGGCGGTGTGTCAGTTCGGCCTCTCCGTGTCGGCCAGCGCCGTCATGCTCACAGCCGCCCACGGGGGCATCACCGCTGTGGCCGAGGCCGACTGCTCGTGTGAGCACTCGGCCGCCGTCATGTGCCCCATGCATCGGCGGAATGCGCCACGGCCGGTCCCCGCCGGCACGCCGCGCTGGTGTAATGCCGGTGACGAGTCGATCTTCGCGCTCGTGCCGGTGTATGGCGCGCTGACGGTCCCGGAACCGGTCCAGCGCGCGTTCGCGCCATCGACCACGTCGCGGTCGTTTCCGCGCGTTGCCGATCGCCCCGTCCGTCTCGATCGTCCGCCCGACAGTCCCCCTCCACGCGCCTGACGCGCACCGTCTCGGTCCGGCCAGCTGGCGTGTGTACGCCGGTGCAGGCACGGGTCTCGCGAGGCTCCGCCTTGCGAGACGACGGGACAGCGTTCACCTGCCCGCCCTCCGGGCGGGCGTGGACCCGCGGCTACGAACTGGCGTGTAGTGGGAGCGACATGGGGATCTCGAGGACAATTCGCGCCGCCACCTGTCTGGCGGTCTGCGTCGTGCTGCTGGCCGGGCCTGCCGCGGCACAGGAAACCGTGAACTTCGGCAGTGTGAGCGGCCGCGTCGTGGATGCACAGGGGGCCGTCGTGCCGGCCGCGCGCGTCGTGGCGCGCCACCTCGATACCAATCAGTCGGCGGTGGTGGACTCCGACAGCGCGGGCCGCTTTCGCTTTCCCTATCTGCGCGTCGGGCGGTACGAGATTGTCGTCGGCCGTGCCGGCTTTGCCGACGCGACGCGCACGCTGACGGTCACCGTCGGAGCGGCGTTCGAGCTCCCGGTGACGTTGCAGGTGGCAGGCCTCGACGACACCGTGACCGTGGCGGCCGCGGTGCCGATCATCGAGGCCGCGCGCAGCCAGATCGCGGGCACGGTGCTGAGCGAGGAAATCGAGAGCGTGCCGCTCAACGGCCGCCACTTCCTCGACCTGGCGCTGCTCATTCCGGGCGTGGCGCCGCCGAACGTCGCCGGCAACCAGCTTTTCGCCGAAACCTCCGCCGTGCCCGGGGTCGGGTTGTCGGTGTCGAGCCAACGTAACTTCTCGAACAACTTCATCGTGGACGGCCTCTCGGCCAACGACGACGCGGCCGGGCTGAGCAGCATGCCGGTGGGCATGGACGCGGTGGAGCAGCTCCAGGTCGTGACCTCGGGCGGACACGCTGAACTCGGCCGCGCGCTCGGGGGCTTTGTGAACGTGATCACGCGCAGCGGCACCAACGCGTTTCGCGGCGACGCCTACGCCTTCTTTCGCGATCGCGCCCTCAACGCTTCGAACGCGCTGTCGGGGACACGGCTGCCGATGAGGCAAACCCAGGCAGGCGGCAGTATCGGTGGGCCGGTGCGCCGCGACCGCACGTTCTTCTTCCTCAACGCCGAAGGCCGGAACCTCGATCAGGACGGGCTTAGCACGATTGCCGCCGCCAGCGTCGAGGCGATCAATGCCAGCCTCCAGGCAGTGGGGTATCCGGGCAGCCCGGTCGCCACGGGTCTCTACGACAACCCGGTGGAGACGAGCCAGTTGCTCGTGAAGGCCGACCATTCGGTGAGCGGACGCCAGCAGGTGAGCGCCCGTGTGTCGCACTACGGTGTCCACGGCGTGCGGGCGCGGAATGCCGGCGGGCTCAACGCGCCGACGGCGTCGGCCGGCCTCGACAACCGCGACCTCGCCGTGGCGGCAGGCCAGACGTTCACCTTCTCGGATCGCACCGTCAACGAAACACGCGCCCAGGTGGCGTGGGGCGACCTGCAGGCGCCGCCCGACGATCCGATCGGGCCCGCAGTGGCCATTGCCGGTGCGGCGACCTTCGGGACGCTGTCATCGAGCCCCACCGCCCGCGTCAACCGTCTCGTGCAGGTCGTCGACACCGTCTCGCATCAGCGCGGCGCGCACGCCCTGCGTGCCGGCGTGGATGTGCTCGTGAACGACGACACGATTACGTTTCCGCGCGCGTCGCGCGGCTCGTACACCTTCTCGTCGCTGGCCGCCTTCCAGTCAGGCACCTACAACACGTCCGGTTTCACGCAGACCTTCGGCGCGAGCGACGTGTCGCAGTCGAGCCCGGCGATGGGTGTATATGCCCAGGACGAGTGGAAGGTGGGCGCGGCCGTGACGCTGAACCTCGGCCTGCGTTACGACCTGCAGTGGCTCGAGTCGGTTCGCCTCGACGCCGACAACCTCGCGCCGCGAATCGGCGCGGCCTGGACGCCGACGGCCTCGCGGCGCAGCGTCGTCCGTGGCGGCGCGGGACTGTATTTCGATCGGGTGCCGATGCGCGCGGTGGCCAACGCGCTGCTCTCGGCCGGCAACACGACCGACCTCGCCCAGCTGCGGCAGACGAGCGTCAGCCTGTCGCCGGCACAAGCAGCGGCGCCCGTGTTCCCCGCCATCCTCGGTGCTGCCGTTCCCTCGTCCACACTCGTCAACTTCACCACGATCGACCGCGGGCTCCAGCACGCCTACTCGCGGCAGGCCAGCGTGGAGTTCGAGCAGCAACTCAACGGCAACACGACGGTGAGCGTCGGCTACCAGTACGTCCGCGGCGTGGACCTGCTGATGCAGATCAACCAGAACGTGCCGGCGTGTGTGCCGAGCGGTACCAACAATGGCTGCCGTCCGAACCCTGCCTACGCCAACAACAACCAGTACTCGGCCATGGGTGAGTCGTCGTTCCACGGGCTGCTGGCGTCGTTCGTGGCGCGCCCCTCGACGCGGGGCCGGGTGCGGGTGAGCTACACGCTCTCGAAATCGTTGAACAACGTCGGGGAGGCGTTCTTCAGCTCGCCGATTGATCCGCTCGATCTGGCGAAAGACTGGGGCCGCTCTGACGACGATCAGCGGCATCGGCTCGTGCTGGACGGATCACTGCGTCTGCCGGACGGCGACGAACAGTCGAGCTGGAAAGCACTCGGAAACGGCTTCGAGCTCAGCGGGCTCCTGCAGTACTACTCGGCGCTGCCGTTCAACATCACGTCCGGTGTGACGACCGTGCAAGGCACTGCGGGCCGGCCGGTCGTGGACGGCCAGTTCATCCCGCGCAACGCGGGGCACGGCAGCGACTTCCTCAGCCTTGGCGCGCGCGTCGCGCGAACGTTCGTGGTGGGGCGCGTTCGCATCGAGGGGCTGGTCGAGGCCTTCAACGTGACCAACCGGCGCAACGTGCTCACGCGCAACACCACGTTCGGGACAGGCACGTACCCGACGAACCCGCTTCCCGCGTTCAACCAAATTACCAGCGTGGGGGAGTCGCGCTCCATACAACTGGGCGCACGGGTCAAATTCTGAGCACATTGGCGCTGACCGGTGCCCCGCGTGTGCTCCAGATTGGCTACTATGTAGGGCAATGTCATCGTCGGCCCCGCAGCCCGCTGCCGCTCCGGCTGCGCTGTACACTCCCGCACAGGCAACTCCTCTCTTGGTCCGCATCGGTGCGTGGGCGTTCCGTCAGCGATCGTGGCTTCCCGTACCCCTCGGCCTTGCGGTCGTCTGGCTGAGGACGGGTGAGGTTGACGGCGCGTGGCCGGTGGCGATCGGAAGCGCGATGGTCATCATCGGCGAGGGGTTGCGTTTGTGGGCGGTCCGCCACATCGGCACGATCTCTCGCACGCGGACGTCCACCCGGCAGGGTCCGCTCATCACGTCGGGGCCGTTTCGCCTGGTTCGCAATCCGCTCTACCTGGGCAACTGGATGATCTGGTCGGGTCTCGTCGTGGCCTCGCGTCTGGTCTGGATGCTGCCGATCACCTGGGCGGTGTTCGCGCTGCAATACGGCACGATGGTGATCTGGGAGGAAGCACGTCTCCGGTCGATGTTCGGCCGCCAGTACGAGCGTTACGCCCTCGACGTGTCGCGTTGGGTGCCGGGCCGGCCCAATGAGCTCGCCCCGCTTCGGAGCCGGCACCCGTGGCGTGACGTCACGTTCAGCGAGCGTGGCACGCTGATGGCCATCACACTCGTCGCCTCGCTCCTCGTTGTGAAGGCACTGCTCAGCTAATCTGTGGCGATTCGTCCGGATTCCCCCTCCGGACCTCTGGCCGCCGACGCCCAGCTCTCGCGCGAGCTCGGCGTGCGGCAGCTCGCGGCCATCATCTTCAACTACGTCGTCGGCGCCGGCATTTTCGTGTTGCCGGCCCTCGCCGCCAGTCGCCTCGGCGCGGCCGCCGTGCTGGCCTACCTGGTGTGCGCGGTGATTGCCGGCCTCATGGTGCTGTGCTTCGCCGAGGCCGGAAGCCGCGTCGCGAGCACTGGTGGCCCGTATGCCTATGCCGAGGCCGCCTTCGGCTCCTACGTCGCCTTTGTCGTCGGCGCCCTCACGCTGTTGTCGGCCACGCTGGCCACCGGCGCGGTGTCGGGGCTCTTCGCCTCCTCGCTGCTGGCGCTGACCGGCGTGACCACGCCAGGGGCGCGTCAGCTGCTGATGAGCGCCGTGATTGCGGCCGCAGCCGTTATCAACATTCAGGGGCTGAAAGGCGGCGCGCGCCTCGTCGAAGTTGCCACCGTGGTCAAGCTGGTGCCGCTCGTCGGGTTTGTCATTGCCGGGGCATTTGCGGTGCACGCGCCAAACCTCGCGTGGCCCGTGACGCCGCCGGCGTCCGAGGTGTTTGCGACCGCGGGCGTGATCATCCTGGCCTTCCTCGGCATCGAGAGTGCGCTGCAGCCGAGCGGTGAGGTGCGGGAGCCCGAGCGCACGGTGCCCCGCGCAGCGCTCACGGCCATGGCCGGCGTGGTGGCGCTCTACGTGTCGGTGCAACTCGTGTCGCAGGGCATACTCGGTTCCGCGCTGGCCTCCGAGGGCGTGTCGCCGCTCGCCTCGGCGGCGGGCTCGGCGTACGGATCCGGGGCCCGGACGATCATGCTGGCGGCGGCGGCCGCCTCGATGTTCGGCAACTTGAGCGGCTCGATCCTGGCCGGACCGCGATCCGTGTTCGCCCTCGGCCGGGACAGGTTCCTCCCGCGCGTCCTGGCCGGGGTGCACCCGACGCGGCGGACGCCGCATGTAGCCATCCTCGTCTACGCTGCCGTGTCGCTGGCACTCGGATTGAGCGGCACCTTCGTGCAGCTCGCCATCCTCGTCAATCTCGCCAGCCTGCTCGTCTACATCGTGGTTGCGCTCGCTGCCTGGCGGCTGCGCGTCACCGGCGTGCGGCTCCAAGGTAAACCCTTCGACCTGTGGGGTGGTCCGCTCGTTCCGCTTCTGGCGTGCGCGGCGATTGGCGCCGTAATCGTTGCGACGGTGTCCAGGGCCGAGGTGGGAGCGATGACCGTGGCCGTGGCGGTGGCCACGGCGCTGTATGTCGTTCGTTGGCTTCGCTTCCGAACCGACTAGGGCGGGTAGGGCGGGTAAGGCGGGTAGGGCGAGTAGGGCGGTAAGGCGGGTAGGGCGGGTAAGGCGGGTAGGGACAACGTTCTGCAGGGTCAGGCCGTCTGATGTGACGTGAGGAGATTCTCCACGATGCAGTGGCGGGCAGCGCTGGTGGCCGGTCTGGTGGTTCTGGCCGGGCTCTCTGGCAGTCCTGCCGGCGGGCCGTTGCGGGCGGCGGGCGCGGCGTCGCGGCTCACGCTGCCGCCGTCGCCGCTCTCAGAGGATGAGCGGGTGCTGCACGCGCTCAACCGCCTGGGATTCGGATCTCGGCCATCGGACCTGGCGCGCGTCAAAGCCATGGGCCTTGCGGCCTACCTCGACGGCCAGCTGCATCCAGACCCCAAGCCGGATCCCGCGCTGGCTGACGCGTTGGCGGCCTACTCGGTGCTCGACGCCACCACGGCGCAGCTCGTGCGCGACTATCCACAGCCGTCAGCCGAGATGCGGCAGCGGCTGGCGAGCGGCGATATGACCCGCCGTGAGCTACGCGAGGCGCTCCCACCTGGACGCCGCCCCGCCGTCATCACCGCCCAGATGCAGGCCGCGGCGGTCACGCGCGCCGTCCTCAGTGACCGTCAGCTCGAAGAGCGGCTCGCCGCGTTCTGGTTCAACCACTTCAACGTGTTCAGCCAGAAAGGCGCGGTGCGCTGGATGGTGCCCGCGTACGAGCGCGAGGCGATTCGCCCGCACGTGCTGGGCAACTTCCGGGATCTCCTGCTGGCGACTGCGCGGCATCCCGCGATGCTGTTCTATCTCGACAACTGGATGAGCACGCGCGCCGACCGCGTGAGGCCACCCGGTCTGATTTCGCCGGCCCCGGCGCTGCCTCGGCTCGCCGGCCGGGCGATGGGCCTCAACGAGAACTACGCGCGCGAGCTGATGGAGCTCCACACGCTCGGCGTGGATGGCGGCTACACCCAGCAGGACGTCACCGAGGTCGCGCGCTGTTTCACCGGGTGGACCATCGATCGGCCGCGCGCGGGCGGCGGCTATGTCTTCCGGCCTCGCGCGCACGACGACGGCATCAAACGTGTGCTCGGCCACGAGATTTCTGCCGGCGCCGGCGAGCGCGACGGCGAGCGAGTGATCGACATCCTGGTACGGCATCCGTCGACGGCGCGCTTCATCTCCACCAAGCTGGCCCGGCACTTCGTGCAGGACGACCCGCCTCGAGCACTGGTGGAACGGATGGCCGCGACCTTTCGTACCACGGACGGCGATCTTCGCGCGGTGATGACGACGCTCATCATCTCGCCGGAGTTCTGGTCGCGCGAGGCCTACCGCGCGAAAATCAAGACGCCGTTCGACGTGGTGGTGAGCGCCGTGCGCGCGCTCGACGGACGGCTGATCGTGTCGCCCGGCCGCGGCGCCATCCCGGCCGGCGGCGGTCTGGAGCTGGCGCGCGAGGTGGGCCGGCTCGGACAGCCGCTCTACGAGGCGCAGCCGCCGACCGGCTATCCGGATCGGGCCGAGTCGTGGGTGAACACGGGAGCGCTCCTCGGACGCATGAACTTCGCGCTGGCGCTCGCCTACAACCGCTTCCGCGGCGCGCCGGTGCCGCTGGATGCGCTGCTGGGCCCGGTCGATCGCGGGGAGCCTGGCGAGGTTCTCGACCGGCTGCTCACGGCGGTGTTGCACGGAGCGGCGACGCCGCAAACCCGCGCCGTGCTCGCCGCACAGCTCGAAAGCCCCGAGATCACGCGGACGACGGCCGACGATCGCGTGACCAGAGACACCGACGCCGCCAAGCTCGCGGCGCTCGTACTCGGCTCGCCGGAGTTCCAGAGGAGATAGCGATGCTGCCCCGCACGCGACGTTCGTTCATGAAGCAGGGCGCGCTGGCCCTCGTGGCGATAGGGGCGGTGCCGGGGTTCGTCGTCCGGACCGCGCGGGCACAGTCGCGCGCGGCGCGGTCCAAGGTGCTCGTCGTGATCTTCCAGCGCGGCGCCGTGGACGGCTTGAGCATGCTCGTGCCGCACGGTGATGCGGACTACTACGGCGCCCGCGGCAGCATCGCCATCGCCCGGCCCGCGACCGGCGAGGGCGCCATCGATCTCGATGGCTTCTTCGGCCTGCACCCTTCGCTCTCGGCGCTGAAACCGCTGTGGGACGAGCGCCGGCTGGCGGCGATCCACGCCTGCGGCTCGCCGGATGCGACGCGTTCACACTTCGACGCCCAGGACTACATGGAGTCGGGCACACCGGGCGTGAAGAGCACTGAAGACGGATGGCTGGCGCGGGGGCTGGCCGCTATGCCCGGCACGGCGGCCTCACCATTCCGGGCCGTGGCGCTTGGCCCCGCACTGCCGCGCGTGCTGCGCGGCGACGCCGGGGCGGTGGCGATGACCAGCCTCGCCGAGTTCGACATCCGCGACGCCGCCGCGATCGCGGGCGGGCTCGACGCGAGCCGTGGGTTCGAGTCGCTCTACGAGCAGGGCGTTCGCGATCTGCTCTACGGCACCGGCCGCGAAACCTTTGACGCCGTGAAGATGCTGAAGGCTGCGGCGCCGCAGCGCCTGCAGCCGGGCAACGGGGCCGTGTATCCGCGTGGCCGGTTCGGCGACAGCCTGCGGCAGATTGCGCAGCTGATTCGCGCCGACGTGGGGCTCGAGGTTGCGTTTGCCGACGTCGGCGGCTGGGACACGCACGCGGCGCAGGGCAACGAGCGCGGGCAGCTGGCGCTGCGCCTCAAGGAGTTCGGCGACGGCCTGGCCGCACTCGATCGCGACCTCGGCGAACGCATGCGCGACGTCGTGGTGCTGACGATGTCAGAGTTCGGACGGACGGTGCGTGAGAACGGCAACCGCGGCACCGATCACGGCCACGGCACGGCGATGTTCGTGATCGGCGGCGCCGCCAAGGGCGGGACCGTTCATGGCCGCTGGCCGGGCCTCTCGCGCGAACGCTTGCACGAGGGGCGTGACCTGGCCGTGACCACCGATTTCCGGAGCCTCTTTACCGAGGTCACCGTGCGCCACCTCGGCATGCCCGCCGGGCCGCTGTTCCCGGGGTTCAAGAACGCTGCGTATCCCGGCGTGATCGCCTGAGCCCTTGAACGTGGCCGCGGGTCTTCAGACCCGTCTCATCAGCTCATCGCCTCAATCGCGTCGAGCTCTACGCGCGCCGTCGTGTGATGGACGTGTTCGTGATCGATCGCGTTGAACGATCGACTGAGAACTGAGCCGTACGCGGGCTGCGTTCGAGCTTGACACGCGCGCGTGACAGGCGTATCCATAAGGCATCGCCACTCGGGAAATAGCGAGGGGGTTAACCATGGAGGTTCCGCCGGGCTCGTAGGGCGCGTTGTCAGCAAGCCTCATCCGCTGATGCCGCGCGAAGGTGGATCGCAACAAGATGATCCTGGCTCTTGCCAGGAAGCGTGACAGACACGCACTGAAACGCCCGCGACGAGCACACAGCTCGCCCGGGCGTTTCACACGTACGGTGTGTGCAATTCCGCTATGGCATCTTGACGGGCGTCGGCCCTCGGAACTTGTGGTAGAGGAACAGCAGGATGACCGCGCCGAGCGTGGACATCAGATAGCCCGCGGCCTCGCCGGGCCCGTAAAAGCCCAGCGCACGACCGACGAACCCTCCGACCACTGCGCCGGCGATGCCGAGCAGCGCGGTGATGATGAAACCTCCTGGATCCCTCCCCGGCATCAACAGCTTTGCGATGATGCCGACGATCAGACCGAACACGATCCAGCCGATCACTCCAAACATGATTGCCTCCTCGATGGGCCAGCGCTCACGGGAGCCGCAGGACCTGTCCCGGCTTGATGAGGTCCGGGTCGGCCAGCTGGTCCTTGTTGATGTTGAAAATCTTCATGTAGTCGTTCGCGTTGCCGAGATGCTCCTTGGCGATGCGGCTGAGAGTATCACCAGCCTTCACCGTGTAGGTCTTGCTCGGCGGTGACGGAGGCGGCGGTGTCGGCGCCGGCGCCGAGGCTGGTGGTGCCGCCGGCCCGCCGGTCGCACGGATATCAGCGGCCACCTCTTCCTGCCACGTCGGTATGGTCTTGATCGCCGCCCAGATCTCGTTTTTCTCGGCCTCGGTCGCGACAGTGCCCTTCATCCGGAACTTGCCGTCACTCTCTTCGATGGTGCCGTGGAATTTGCCTTCGGCCACCTTCTGCGCCCACGCGTACTTACCCTTCAAGCTCACGACACACCTCCAGTCCGGCTTGCGCCGGTCCCGGGTCAATTCCCAGCCCGAGCGAGTGCATGTTCCGCGCCGTGAGTTCCGCGGCGCGCTGGCTCGGCAGTGCGATCGATTTGTGGAATTGAGGAATGCCAGGTCGGGCCGTCGTGTCCTTCGACGACGGACGCTACCTCGCGTCGTGTCGGAAGGGGCGCCTTCTGGCCGGCCGTCGCACCGAGCGCGCGAGCCACCCCACGGCGCCAGCGCCGAGCAGAACGAGCGATGTCGGTTCAGGGACATCGATCGTGACGTCGGGGGCGCCCTCCCACGCCGTGCGGTGGGGCGAGGTCGGATCACCCGTTCCGAAGATGAGGTACGGGTCGTCCACGAAACCACCGATCGTCGTGCGCGGGATACCGAGTGCGTCCGCCACGTCCGCATCAAAGATGCCGTGGCCAAGCTGATATGACGCCTGCACAGAGTCTTCGCTAGACTCGTAAACAGTGAGGATCATCGGGCCGAGTATCGGCGCCACGAACGAACCGCTCGCGGTCTCCTGCGTCGCGGAGTTGAACAGGTCGAACCACATCTGGAAGGCGCCGCCGTCGTACTGGTAAGTGGTCTTGACGACTTCGCCGCTGCTGTTCGTCTCGAACGTCTTCGACAGGAGCGGACCGCTGTTCGCGTCGAAATGTGTGGCGTTGTTCTGCCAGTCCAGTGGCTGTGCCACGCCCCCTCGCCACAGCTCGAGGTCGTAGAAAAAGAACAGTCCCTCGTGAAGAGCCCCCCCGTCTCCGTATGCGATGCGGGACTCATCGGATGTCGTGAACACGAACGCGTCCGCGAAGGCCGATCGGGGGACGATCAGCAGGGACAGAGCGAGCACGGCGGCGGTGCGCATGGCGTTTTCGCTCCGAAGGTGACACGAAGCTGCTGTGCCACGCAACCTCTGCTGGCATGTGCAGTGTGGTGGGACGTATCGTAGGGCCGCCATGGTGAGCCGGGGGATCGAACCCGCGGCCCCGCGCTGCAGCGATGGGAGGGGTGGTGGCCGAGTACCTCACGAAGCATGCGAAGGACTGGACCGCGTTTCAGGAGATCCTGGGCGGGTTCAGAGGATGGGCCTTTCGCGGACAGGAAGACGAAACCTGGCCGCTTGACAGCAGCATTGCCCGCATCCTGCGTAACTCCGCCGTGAACACGAAGATCTGGAGCCTGCAGGAGGACCGCATCAACCGGATCTTCCGCCGCAAGGCGCATCTTTTCCTCACGCACATTCCGCCGGAGGATGACGACTTCCAGTGGCTGGCGTTGATGCAGCACCACGGCGCACCCACACGACTGCTCGACTTCACCTGGTCCCCGTACGTCGCCGCCTTTTTTGCCCTTGAGAAAGCGCGCGGCCCCGCGGCCGTCTGGGCGATGTGTGCGCCGAAGATGTGGGGACAGCAGCACGTGCATCCCGAGACGGGCGAGACCACGCCGACGTCGGAGCTGTTTCTTCGAACCCCAGGCAACTACAGGCGGTGGTATCTGAACGGTACGCTGCCGTTCGTCGTCCTGGGTGAGCCGGTGGTGATGAATCAAAGGCTGGTCGCGCAGGCGGGGACGTTCGTGGTTCCTGGCGTCATCGATCGGCCGGTCGACACGATCATCGGCGCATATGCTCACCCGGAGCGACTGCTCGCGAAGATCATCATCGACACCAAGCCCGCACGCGACGAGTTCATGACGTCCCTCTACATGATGAACATCACGAACGCGAGCCTCTTTCCCGGGCTCGACGGCATGGCTCACTCGCTGGCGTACGAGCTCGAGTACCACTGGCAATACAACACGAGGACGCTGGCGATCAACCCGGGATTTCTCGAAGACCCCAATAGCCCAGGGGTCCTTGACGTCGACGAGTAAGCTCGGGCCGATGTCAGTGGAACACATTCGGGAGTGGAGTACGGCTTCGGGAGACTGGCCCGAGCGAACGCCTGGCGCGCGCGAGGTCGCCTGGCCGCTGTCTCCGGTTTCAAGAGGAAGTACCGTGTCAGCGTGAACGGTCGCTCGAAGTTCACCGGGTCGGTGGTTGTCAGCGTGTAGTCCAGCCGGCTTTGGCCCGGGTTGGGGGTAAACCGCACCACAGTCCTGATCTGGTCGCTCTGTGGCGTGCCTTCGTGCTCGAAGTAGCCGGCAGCGGTGTGGTCCGTTTCGACGACGAGAGTGGGGCCCTTCCAGCGGACCGCGATAGAAGCCGTGCAGCGCGTGTGCGGCCGGCGGCGGTGGCCGCGAGCGCTCCAGGACGTGCAGTTGGTGTCGGCGCCAAAATCTTGAGATGCAGGGCCGCCCGCGTGCGAGCGAGCGAACAGAGCGCAAAGAGGAGGGATGCGACGTCCGGCGTCACTGGCTGAGCGTACCCGAGGGCGTCTCGAGAGCCTCAATGAAACGCCTGTACGGGCTTTCTGGTAGGGACAGCGTGCGACCCTAGAGCTGCTAGGACTGGAGTTCTTTCCGGCCACGGCCGCCAGTCCCTCAAGCTGCACGGCATTGAGGTAGATCGCAGCCGACCCCTCTAAACTGGGGTCGGCTTTCTCGCGTGATGGCCGAGATAGGCCGTCCGCGGCCGCATGTCCCAGATCTTGTTGCCCAGTCGTTGCACAAGCGGGGTAGGGTCCGAAGAGCCTGATGGGGGGCCGTACGAGACGTGTTTCTCGCCTGGTTGATGTCCGCAGCCTAGAGTCCTGGGCGCGCCGCTCAGAAAGTGATCCATTCGCCGCTCGGAAAGTGATCCACCTGAGGGGCCTGATCGCGGGTTGCCGAGGCGCCGGGCTTCGGGTCCGCTGGGAGGATGCTCAGGATGGACCAGGTACATGTCATTCGCCACCAGGTGCTGGTGGAAGGCCGGTCGCGGCGGCAGGTCGCCAAAGAGTTCGGGATTTCGAGGCTGACGGTGCGGAAGTACGTCGGCGAAACAGTGCCGAGTCGGAAGGTATCGGCCCCGCGGGCACGGCCGGTGTGGGAGGCCGTGCAGGCGCGGGTGGAGACGCTCCTGGGCGAGTCGGCGCAGTGGACAGGCGGCAAGCAGCGGCTGACGGCCACACGGCTGCATGGGCTGCTGGTGGCCGAGGGACACACCGTCGGTGTCACCGTCGTCAAGGCGGCCGTCGCCGAGTGGAAGCGGCAGCGCCGCGAGGTCTTCGTGCCGTTGACGTATCGGCCGGGCGATCTAGCGGAGGTCGATTTCTTCGAGGTGCTGGTCGACCTCGACGGCACCCGCCGCAAGGCGTGGCTGTTCTTGATGCGGCTATGTACTCGGGCCGCGACTTCGCCTGGATCTACGAGCGCCAGGATCAAATCAGTTTTCTCGACGGGCACGTCCGCGCCTTTGCGCATTTCGAGGGTGTGCCGGCTCGCGTGGCGTACGACAATCTGCGGGCCGCCGTTGTGCGGATCCTCGTCGGCGGCGCGCGGACCTTGACGCCACGGTTCACGGCGCTGGCCGCGCACTATCTGCTGGAAGCCTGTTTCTGCCGACCCGGCGAGGGCCACGATAAAGGCGGCGTCGAAGCGCGCGGCAAGGCGATCCGTCAGCAGGCGCTGGTGCCGATTCCGACCGGGTCGACGCTGGCGACGATCAATACGGCCCTGCTGGCGCGCATGGACGCGCGCGTCGACACCACGCGGGATGCCGTCGGGCAGACGATCGGCGTCCGCTTCGCCGAAGAGCAGC